>Ga0209578_10000067_pt1 | contig 250206 bp, 190 predicted proteins | sample tdAd472_FD_187127 | JGI IMG/M metagenome (GOLD analysis project Ga0209578, IMG submission 187127) | Marine sediment microbial communities from the Atlantic coast under amendment with organic carbon and nitrate - tdAd47.2 (SPAdes)... | ecosystem: Environmental > Aquatic > Marine > Coastal >... | reverse complement strand
AGAACGGAGGGGTTGGATGCCCGTCTCCCGTTCCCTACCTTTAGACCATGCCGAAAGATGTCCCACAAGCCCGCGCGCTGTTCATCGCCAGCGAGGTCTACCGCGCCGCCAATCACGGCCGGCGCCACCCGCTGGCGATCCCGCGCGTGACCTTGGCCATGGACCTCTGCCGAGCGCTCGGCTGGCTCGGCGGCGAGAGTTTCATCGACAGCCCCATGGCCGGCGAGGCGGACCTGGCGCGCTTTCACGATCCGCTCTACATCGCCGCCGTGCGCGCCGCCGAACGGGACGGCGAGTTGCCCATCGAGGCCAAGCATCGCCACCATATCGGCATCAACGGCAATCCGATCTTCGACGGCATGTTCCGCCGGCCCGCCACCGCCTGCGGCGGCGGGTTGCTCGCGGCGCGTTTGCTGATGGCCGACCGGGGGCGGGCGATCCATGCGCCTGGCGGCGGCCAGCACCACGGCCGGCCCGACCGGGCCAGCGGCTTTTGCTATTTCAACGAACCGGCGCTGACCATCCTGGGCCTCCTCGAGCACGGCGCCGAGCGCGTCGCCTATGTGGACATCGACGCCCATCACGGTGACGGCGTGCAGGATGCCTTCGCGGACGACCCGCGCGTGCTGACCGTCTCCATCCACGAAGCCGGACGCTGGCCCATGGCCAAGAACGCCGCCGGTCCCGGCAGCGCCGCCGACCGTGCCGGCGGCGCGGCGCGCAACCTGCCGGTGCCGCCGGGTCTCAACGACGACGAACTGGACTACCTGATACAGGCGGCGGTGCTGCCGCTGCTGGCCGAGTTCGAGCCCGACGCCGTCTACCTGCAGGCCGGTGCCGATGCCCTCGCCGACGATCCGCAAAGCAAGCTCGCGCTTTCCAACGGCGCCATCTGGCGTGCCGTCGCCGCGCTGCGGCACGCAGCGCCGCGGCTGCTGGTGACGGGCGGCGGCGGCTACAACCCCTATGCCGTCGGGCGCTGCTGGGCCGGCATCTGGGCGACGCTTTCGGGCCGCGCCATCCCCGCCAAGCTGCCGCCCGAGGCCGAGGGTTGCCTTCGGGACGTGGTCTGGCACCATCGGCTGGGACGGGGCGCGCCGGACCATTGGTTCACCACCCTTGCCGATCCCCCGTTGCTGGGTCCGGTGCGCGACGAAATCAAAACCCTGGCCCGAACCACCCTGGAGCCCTGAACCGAGATGACCGCGACACCCCCGAAAGCTTTGAGACGCCCCCGCACCGAAACCCGGCACGGCGATGTCCGTACCGACGACTATGCCTGGCTCCGGGACGACAACTGGCAACAGGTGATGCGCGACCCGCAGGTGCTGGACGCCGACATCCGTGCCTACCTGGAGGCCGAGAACGCCTACGCGAATGCCGTCCTGGCGCCGCTTTCGGACGAGATCGAGGGGTTGTTCCAGGAGATGAAGGGCCGCATCAAACAAGACGACTCCTCGGTGCCGCTGCCGGACGGCCCTTGGGCCTACTACCACCGCTATCGCGACGGCGGCGAGCATCCGTTGTTCTGCCGCCGGCCCACGGTTGGCGGCGGCGAGACCCTGATGTTCGACGCCGCCGCCGCCGCCGAGGGCCAGGCCTATTTCAAGCTCGCGGCCTGCGAACACAGCCCCGACCACCGATACCTCGCCTATGCCGTCGATCTCAACGGCTCCGAGATTTTCACCCTCAAGGTGCGCGACCTGGAGACGGGCCAAGACCTGGCGGACAAGATCGAAGGCGCGCACGGCGCCGTCGAGTGGGCGAACGATGGGCGGACGCTCTATTACACCGTCCTCGACGACAACCACCGGCCCTGCGCCGTGCGCCGCCATGCCTTGGGCAGCCCCGTTGGTGAAGACGCGGAGATTTACCGCGAGGCCGATCCCGGATTCTTCGTCGGCATTTCCAAGACCGAAAGCCGCCGCTTCCTGGTCATCGACGCGCACGATCACCAAACTTCCGAGGTCCGCGTCGCCGACGCCGACGCGGCGGAGCCAGAATGGCGCGTCATCGCCGAGCGCCGGCAGGGCCGGGAATACGACGTTACCGAATGGGACGGCGCCTTCATGATCCGCACCAACGCCGACGGTGCGGAGGACTACAAGATCGTCACCGCGCCCCTGGATGCGCCGGGGCCGGAGAACTGGCGAGACCTGGTGGCGCACGAGCCCGGCCGGCTGGTGTTGGGGCTTCAGGCCTTCCGGGATTTCTGGGTGCGCATGGAACGTGTCGATGCGTTGCCGAGGCTGGTCATCACGGCGCGGGACGGCGAAACCCATGCGGTGGCCTTCGAGGAAGAGGCCTATGCGCTCGGCATGGGCGGGTCCTTTGAGTACGACACGGCCGAGTTGCGCTTCACCTATTCCTCCATGACCACGCCGGAACAGACCTTCGCCTACGACATGGCGACGCGCGCGCGCAGCCTCTTGAAGGAACAGGAGGTGCCGTCGGGCCACGACGCCGCCGATTACGTGACGCGGCGCATCCTCGCACCCGCGCCGGACGGCGAAACGGTGCCGGTGAGCCTGCTCTACCGGAAAGACACGCCGCTCGACGGCACGGCGCCCTGCCTGCTCTACGGCTACGGCTCCTACGGCATGTCCATGCCGGCGGCCTTCGCCACCGCGCGTCTGAGCCTGGTCGATCGCGGCTTCGTCTATGCCATCGCGCACATCCGGGGCGGCATGGAGAAGGGCTATCGCTGGTACAGGAACGGCCGCGAGGAACACAAGACCAACACCTTCACCGACTTCATCGCCGCCGGCGAGGCGCTGGTGGCGGCGGGCTACACGGCACGCGGCCGTATCGCCGGTCACGGCGGCAGCGCCGGCGGCATGCTGATGGGCGCGGTCGCCAACATGGCCCCGGAGCTGTTCGGCGCCATCGCCGCCGATGTGCCTTTTGTCGACGTGCTCACCACCATGCTCGACGACACGCTGCCGCTGACGCCGCCGGAATGGCCGGAATGGGGCAACCCCATCGAGGACGCCGAGGCCTATCGTCGGATCAAGAGCTACTCGCCGGTGGACAATGTGACGGCGCAGGCCTATCCGCACATTTTCGTCACGGCGGGATTGACCGATCCGCGTGTCACCTACTGGGAACCGGCCAAGTGGGTGGCCCGGCTGCGCGAACTGAAGACCGATACCCACACGCTTTGCCTGAAGACCAACATGGATGCCGGGCACGGCGGTGCCGCCGGGCGCTTCCAGCGACTGCACGAGACGGCGGAGTTCTATGCGTTCGTGCTGCATGTCCTCAACGCCTCCGATGCCTGACTGGACGCTCGAACGCGCCGCGGTCGCGGATGGTGCCAAGCTGGTCTGCGGCATCGACGAGGCCGGCCGCGGGCCCTGGGCGGGACCGGTGGTCGCCGGCGCGGTGGTGCTCGATCCGGAGACCCTGGGGGCGACGCTTTTGCGCGGCCTCGACGATTCCAAGAAACTGAAACCCGAGGCCCGCGAGGTGCTGTTCCGGGAATTGCAGGCGCGGGCCCGCATCGGCGTCGGCATCGCCGACGTCGACGAGATCGACAGCCTCAACATCTTGCAGGCGACGATGCTGGCAATGGCGCGCGCGCTCGGCGATCTGGGAACGCCGGCGCCGGATCTGGCCCTGGTCGACGGCAACCGCGCCCCCGAACTCGCCTGCGCCGCCCGTACCGTGGTCAAGGGCGACGGGTTGAGTCTTTCCATCGCCGCCGCCTCGATCGTCGCCAAGGTCAGCCGCGACCGGATGATGGCGGAACTGGACCGGCGCCATCCGGGGTACGGCTGGGCCCGCAACGCGGGTTACGGCACAGCCGAGCACCAGGCGGCGCTGGCGAGCCTGGGGGTGACCCCGGTGCATCGGCGGTCGTTCGCGCCGATCCGCAAGATATTGAGTCCGGATTGCTGACGAGACTCCATATCTAGCGCTCGAATCGCCGCTAAGTCTTTGATTCCAAATAAGTCTTGACCGCGAGTCCACCCCCCGCCATGCTGCCACGTCATGGGCAGAGATCATACAGAGAGGCGTGCGAAAAGCGCGTCCGATAAAATTTCCGGGGGCGATGAGGGGGTGAACCGCATCCTTGTCGGCGACTGCGTCGAGCTGATGAACGGCTTGCCGGAGGCCAGCGTCGACATGGTGTTCGCCGACCCCCCCTATAACCTGCAATTGGGCGGCGAGTTGCATCGGCCGAACAACAGCCGCGTCGACGGCGTCGACGACGACTGGGATCATTTCGACGGCTTCCAGCAATACGACGATTTCACCCGCGCCTGGCTGACCGCCGCGCGGCGGGTCCTGAAACCCGACGGCACGCTCTGGGTGATCGGCTCCTACCACAACATCTACCGGGTCGGCGCGCTGTTGCAGGACCTGGGCTTCTGGATGCTCAACGACGTGGTCTGGCGCAAGACCAACCCGATGCCCAACTTCCGCGGCCGGCGCTTCACCAACGCGCACGAGACGCTGATCTGGTGTGCGCGTTCGCAGGATTCCAAATACCGCTTCAACTACGACGCCATGAAGGCCATGAACGACGATTTGCAGATGCGCTCCGATTGGCTGCTGCCGCTGTGTACCGGCGCCGAGCGACTGAAGAAGGACGGCAAGAAGGCGCACCCGACGCAGAAACCGGAAGCGCTCTTGTACCGCGTGGTGCTGTCGTCGACGGAAGTGGGCGACGTGGTCCTCGACCCGTTCTTCGGTTCCGGCACGACCGGCGCGGTGGCGAAGAAGCTCGGGCGCAACTACATCGGGCTGGAGCGCGACACCGACTACGCCAAGCTCGCCGAGAAACGGCTTTCGCGCATTCAGCGCGTGCCCAACGAAGAGTTCCTGAAGACACCGACCAAGAAGGACCTGCCGAGGGTGCCGTTCGGGCGGTTGTTGGAGAGCGGGCTGTTGCAACCGGGCGAGGTCCTGGTGGACAGCCGCAAGCGCCACGCGGCGCGCGTCCGTGCCGACGGCACGCTGGTCACCGACGGCTTTCGCGGCTCCATCCACCAGGTCGGTGCCTACGTGCAGAAGGCGCCGGCCTGCAACGGCTGGCAGTTCTGGTACGTGGAGAAGAAGGGCGAGATGGTGCCCATCGACCTCTACCGCCAGAAGCTCAGGGCGGAGATCCACTGAACCATCGACGACAACGACAAGCACGTCCCGGGTTTTCCGGGGAGGATAAAAAAAGCAAAAAATTAGCGGGGCCGAAGCCCCGCTTTTTTTGTTCGCGATATCGCCGACGCCGGCCATTACCTCGTCGGCACCGGCTCGTCGCCGGAGTAGTCGTAGAAGCCGCGGTTGGTCTTCTTGCCGAGCCAGCCGGCCTCGACGTATTTCACCAACAGCGGGCAGGGCCGGTACTTGGTATCGGCGAGCCCTTCGTGCAGCACGTGCATGACCGCGAGGCAGGTGTCGAGGCCGATAAAGTCGGCCAGCTCCAGCGGGCCCATCGGATGGTTGGTGCCGAGTTTCATGGCGGTATCGATGGCGGCCACCGAGCCAACGCCTTCATAGAGCGTGTAGATGGCCTCGTTGATCATCGGCAGCAGGATGCGGTTGACGATGAAGGCCGGAAAGTCCTCGGCGTTGACGGCGGTCTTGCCGAGCTTGTCGGTCAGTTCGCGCACCGTCTGGTAGGTGTCTTCGTCGGTGGCGATGCCACGGATCAGTTCCACCAGTTGCATGCGCGGCACCGGGTTCATGAAGTGCATGCCGCAGAACTGCCCCGGCCGGTCGGTCTGCGCGGCCAGGCGGGTGATCGAGATCGACGATGTGTTGGACGCGATCAAGGCGTGTTCGGGAACCACCTTGCAGAGTTCCTTGAGGATCGCCTTCTTGATATCCTCGTCCTCGGTGGCGGCCTCGATGACCATGTCGCTGTCACTGAGAATGGCATATTCGGTGCCCCAGTTCATCCGCGACAGCGCCGCGTCGCGGTCCTCGGCGGCAAGCCGGCCCCGGTCCACGTCGCGGTCCATGGCGGTCTCCAGGCGTTCACGGCCCTGGGCGATGGCGTCGTCCGAAATGTCGAGGATGGTAACGTCGAAGCCTTTGACGGCGCAGACCTGGGCGATGCCGCCGCCCATCTGGCCGGCGCCGATGACTCCGATCTTTTGAATATCCATGTTCAGCGATCCGTTGTTGTTGTCAGAGGACCTTGTCCAACTCGGCCGACAGTTCCGGCACGGCGTTGAACAGGTCGGCGACAAGGCCGTAGTCGGCAACCTGGAAGATCGGCGCCTCTTCGTCCTTGTTGATGGCGACGATGACCTTGGAGTCCTTCATTCCCGCCAGATGCTGGATGGCGCCGGAAATGCCGACCGCGATGTAGAGGTCGGGGGCCACCACCTTGCCGGTCTGGCCGACCTGGTAGTCGTTGGGGACGAAACCGGCATCGACGGCGGCGCGCGATGCGCCGACGGCGGCGCCGAGCTTATCGGCGACCTCTTCCAGCATGGGGAAGTTGTCGCCCGACTGCATGCCGCGACCGCCGGAGATGATGATCGAGGCCGAGGTCAGTTCCGGGCGCTCCGACTTGGTCAGTTCGGAGCCGACGAAGGTCGAGAGACCGGCATCGTCGGCGGCCGGGGCGCTTTCGACGGCGGCCGAGCCGCCCTCGGCGGCGGCCGCGTCGAAGCCGGTGATGCGCACGGTGATGACCTTGACGGCGTCCGAGGACTGCACGGTGGCCATGGCGTTACCGGCGTAGATCGGGCGCACGAAGGTATCGGCACCCTCGATGCCGGTGATGTCGGAAATCTGCGCCACGTCGAGAAGCGCGGCGACGCGCGGCATGATGTTCTTGCCCGACGTGGTCGCCGGCGCCAGAACGTGCGAGTAGTCGCCGGCCATGGAGACCACGAGCTGGGCGACGTTCTCGGCCAGCGCGTTGGCGTAGAGCGGGCTGTCGGCGACCAGCACCTTGGCGACGCCGGCCACCTTGGCCGCCTGTTCGCCTACGGCCGCGCAGCCCGAGCCGGCGACCAGCACGTTCACATCGCCCAGTTGCGCGGCGGCCGTCACGGTGTTGAGGGTGGCGGGTTTCAGTTCCGAATTGTCATGTTCGGCGAGGATCAGGACGCTCATCAGATCACCTTCGCTTCGTTCTTCAGTTTATCCACCAGTTCGGCGACGCTCTCGACGATGACGCCGGCTTCGCGTGCCGGCGGCTCGCTCACCTTCAAGACCTTGAGGCGCGGCGTGATGTCGACGCCGAGATCGGCCGGGGTGAAGGTGTCGATGGGCTTCTTCTTGGCCTTCATGATGTTGGGCAGCGACGCATAGCGCGGCTCGTTCAGGCGCAGATCGGTGGTCACCACGACGGGCATCTTCAGATCCACGGTCTCGAGGCCGCCGTCGACCTCGCGCGTCACCTTCGCGGTGCCGCCGGCCAGGTCGATCTTCGAGGCGAAGGTGCCCTGGGCCCAGCCCAGCAGCGCGGCCAGCATCTGGCCGGTCTGGTTGGAATCGTCGTCGATGGCCTGCTTGCCGACGATCACCAGGTCCGGGTTTTCCTTCTCGCAGACGGCCTTCAACAGCTTGGCCACGGCCAGCGGTTGCAGTTCGTCGTCGGACTGCACCAGGATGCCGCGGTCGGCGCCCATGGCCAGCGCCGTGCGGATGGTCTCCTGGCACTGCTGCGCGCCCAGCGATACGGCGATCACTTCCTCGGCGGTGCCGGCTTCCTTGAGGCGCACGGCTTCCTCGACGGCGATTTCGTCGAACGGGTTCATGGACATCTTGACGTTGGCGGTCTCCACCCCCGTCTGGTCCGACTTGACGCGGATCTTGACGTTGTAGTCAACGACCCGCTTCACGGCGACTAGCACTTTCATGAACAAACCTGCAAATTCAGTTTCACTATCGAACTTGGATGAAATCGTTCAGCGTTCGGCCGGCACCAGAAAAATGTCCCCGATTTCCGGCCGTTCCCCCCGAATTTCGCACTGCACAATAAGCATGGCCGTTCACCCGGTCAAGCCAAGTATGACGTTTTGATGATCCCGACCGGGCGGGTGCTGCATTGCGGCATGGGCGGCCCGGCAATCGGCCGCCGCGAGGGCCGGCGGCGGCCCGCGCAGGCGCCTGATTTGCCGCGAGACGGCGCCGGCGGTGTCCGTGTAAGCCCTTGATTTCATGTCGGTCCAAGTTTTTCTGACGAAACGAAGCCAATGATCGGGGGCCTGGCGTCGTCCGCGCGCCGGCGGGGGCCGATCCGCCGCTTGCCTTTCCCTCGGCGCCGGGGCGGCGGGAGGTTTGGAACGCCGCCGGCGCAGCGCCTGGCGGCGCTCGAGGATCGACAGGAAACGTTCGAACACCCGTTGCAGCCGGTGCTCGACGGCGCCGATGCGGTCGAGCACCCGGACCTGGCGCTTGGCGTCCAGCGCCAAGCGCGCCGCGTCGTAGCCGTTGGCGGTGAGCACCAGGGCCTCGGCCTCGACGGCGCGCTGGATCTTCCACCAAACCAGGCTCAGGCGTTCGACCAGCGCGCGTTCGTAGCGGCCGACCGGGGCGAACGCCTCGGCAAAGCCATCGCGCAGGGCATCGAAGGCCTCCCGATCCTCGCGCGCCAGCACCACGACGCGGGCATAGGCGCCATGGGTGACGGCGTTCATCGCCGCGCGCGCCTTCCCCGCCGGCGTGCGTGGGCCGGTGGAACGGCGCGCGTTGGCGCGGTTGGCGGAAACTTGCGCGGGCGTGGCCATGACAGCTCAATGGGATGGTTCGATAAAAAGAAAAAATACCTAATAAAAAGGAAAAGTCAAGAGTTTTCATTAAAAATGGGACGGTGGTCTTGCAAAGTCCGGTGAGCCGGTCTATATCCAACCCACGCCCCCCCAGCCACGGGACTTCATAAATCCGTCACGGCGATTTGTTATCAGGGGCGTGGCGGCGGCAACCTCGGACCGGAGCGCATGCGAAAAATTCTCCTCTGCACGGACCTCGATCGGACCTTGATCCCGAACGGACCGCAGGTGGAATCGCCAGGTGCCCGCGACATGTTCTCCGCCTTCGTCGCCCGCGACGACGTGCAACTGGCCTATGTCACCGGCCGCAACCTGCGCCTGATCACGGATTCCATCGAACAATGGGGCCTGCCGGTGCCGGACTTCGCCATCGCCGACGTCGGCACCTCCATCTATCATCTGGACAACCACGCCTGGCATCACTGGCAACCCTGGGAAGACGAGATCGCCGCCGATTGGCGCGGCCTCGCGGCGCCGGACGTGCACCGGGTGCTCGGCGGTCTTGCGGGCCTGGAACTGCAGGAGCCGGATGCACAGAACACCCACAAGCTCAGCTACTACGTCGACCTCGCGGCCGACGAGACCCGGGTCATCGCCGCCGCCGAGGCGCGGCTGGCGGCGGAAGATATCCGCGTCAAGCTGATCTGGAGCGTCGACGAGGAGGCCCGCATCGGATTGCTGGACGTGTTGCCGGAAAGCGCGTCGAAGCGCCACGCCATCGGTTTTTTGATGCAGAGCGGCTTCTACGATGCCGACCACACGATCTTCGCCGGCGACAGCGGCAACGACATCAACGTCATCATGAGCCCGATCCATTCCGTCATCGTCGCCAATGCCGACGACGACGTGCTCGCCGCCATTGCCGAGACGCCGCCGCCCAACGCCTACATGGCGAGCGGCGATTTCTTCGGCCTCAACGGCTGCTATGCGTCGGGCATTCTCGAGGGCGTCGCCCACTTCTGCCCGGAGTTCGCCCCGGTCATCGGCAACATCGCGGCACGCCAGCGCGCCGGCGCGCCGGTCGGGCCCGGCTTGCACGCGGCCTAGCCGCAACCCGCCCGGCGGCCTCGCCAAGCCGCCAATCGGTTGTCCGTCGAACTGTGATTGCGGTCATACTCGGCGGTGCCGAATACATCTATAATCTTATGGTTCGGCTGTAACGCCACCTCGCCACGGGTTGAATCGGAGGCGAACGTGAAAACACGAGGAATCACCGTGGCCATGACGGCGGCCATCCTGCTCGCCGTGCCGGCGCTCGCTCGCGCGGAAGCCGTTATTTCCGTGAGCGGAACCGGGGCCTCGCTCGGTATCGCCGCGGCGCTGGGCAAGCAACTGAACGCCGCCAATCCCGATATCCGCGTCGCGGTGCTGCCCAGCATGGGGTCCGGCGGCGGTCTCAGGGCGCTGCGGGACGGCGTCATCGACGTTTCCTTCTCGGCCCGGAAACTCAAACCCAAGGAGGCCGGTTGGGGCCATCGCGAAGCCGGATGTATGCGCACGCCGCTCGTGTTCGCGACCACCCGGCCGAACCCGGGCGGCCTTGCCCTTGCCGGCTTGCCGGCGCTGTACCGCGACCCGGCCCCCAATTGGCCGGATGGGTCGCCAATGAAGGTGATTTTGCGGTCGCGCAGCGGATCGGAGCTGTCCTACCTGGCGGCCAACGTGCCGGACCTCGGCGCCGCCTTCGAGGCCGCCTTCAAGCGTCCGGAAATCGCCATCGGCACGACCGACCAGGTCAACGCCGGCCTGCTGAGATCGATCACGGGCTCACTCGGCATCATGACGCTGATGCAAATCAAGAGCGAGGCGTTGCGGGTCAACCTGGTTGCCATCGACGGCGTGATGCCGAGCCCGGCGACCATCGCCGACGGCACCTATCCGTTCTCGCTTCGGGTCTGTATGATCCTGCCGAAGGCACCCAAGGCGGCGGCGCTCAGGTTCGCCGAGCAACTGCGAACCCCCGCCGGGCAGGTTTTGATTTTCGACATGGGTGCGCTACCGCTGGAGTGATGGGCCATGCCCGAACAGGCGATCATGTCCCGATTGTTGGAGGTCAGCCACCGATATGCGGTGATCATCGCGGTTTCCATCGCCTTGCTGCCGGCCCTGGTTTTCGGCCTTTTCGAATACCGAACGGCCGCCGAGGTCACGCGTTTCAAGGCGGTTATCGCCGCCAACACGGTGGCGCGTTTCGCCTTCGCCAACGGACAGCAATGGAAATATGCCGGCCACCGGCTGCCGGAACTGCTGGCCCGCCACGATCCCGACGCGATGGCGCGGCAGGTGGTGCGTAGTGCCGATGGCGAGATCATCATCGATATAGGCACGCCGCCGCCGGCGCCGACGCTCAGCGTTACCGCACCGGTACGCGAACGCGGGCGGGTCCTGGCAAGTCTGACAACGACCATTTCCCTGCAAGGGATGGTCCGCGACCTTTCCGTTTTCGGGATGATAACCGTCTCCCTGGCCGTGCTGTTTTACGCCTTCCTCCGGCGCTTCCCCTTGCGGGGCCTGCATCAGGCCGTGCAGGCCATCCGCGAAGCGGAACATGCACTGCGCGATCAGGTGGCGTTAAAGGAGGCGGCGCTTCACAATGCCAATGTCGAACGCGTGCGTGCGGAGCGCGCCGGCCAAGCGAAAAGCGAATTCCTCGCCAACATGAGCCATGATTTGCGCACCCCCTTGAACGCCATCATCGGCTTTTCCGACATGATGCGCCTCGGCATCTACGGCCCCATGGAAGGCAAGTACGACGAATATGCCAACGACATCAAAGCCAGTGGCGAGCATCTTTTGTCGCTGGTCAATGAAATCCTCGACCTGGCGAAGATCGAAAGCGGCCACCAAAGCCTGCAATTGGAAGAGGTCGACGGTGTTTCCCTGGCGGCGGAATGCACGCGCCTGTTTACGACCATGGCGCGCGACAAGCGGATCAGCCTGTCCCTCGATACCGGTGACGGCGTTGCCATTCCCGCCTCTCTCGACCGCCTCCGGGTGCGTCAGGTGCTGGTCAATCTGCTTTCCAACGCCGTCAAGTTCACGCCCGAGGGCGGCGCCGTGACCTGCCGCGTTCGGCGCGATGCGGCGGGCTGGCTCGTCTATACGGTTTCGGATACGGGACCAGGCATGAGCGCCGACGAACTGCGCCTGGCGCTGGAGCCTTTCCAGCGCGTCGCCATGGACCCAACCCACACCGTCGAGGGGACCGGTCTCGGGCTGCCGCTGGCGAAGGCGCTGACGGAACTGCACAAGGGCCGCTTCGAAATCGACAGCAAACCCGGCGCCGGCACGAAATGCACGGCATCCTTCGCGTTGCGGGACAGCGCCGGAACCGGGCCGGTGGATACGCCCGTGCGTGACGACACGCCCGCGCCCAAAGCCGCGCGCAAAGCCGCGGCCGGCGCCTGACGGCACCGCGACCGGTCTCGCGAAGATAAGTTAGGCTTTGACGTCGAGCACTTCGCCGGGATCGGCATCGCCGTTCAACGAGGTCTCGCCGGAACTGAGTTTCTGGACTTCCAGCGCCGTCGGCACCTTGGAGACTTCCTTCACCGCGTTTTTGGTGATGGCGTCGTCGGGTTTTCCCTGTTCGGCGATCTGTTTGGCGACCTCGATCAAATCGGCGGACTTGGCCACCTGATCTTCCTTCAGCCCGGTGTCGGGCTTCAGCAATTGTTGGATCGATTGTGTCGCCGGATTGCTCGTGGAGCAATCTCCGGTACTTCCAGCCATGTCGGTTCTCCTCGGCTATAGCTTCTTGCTAGGCGGTAGTTTTACATAATTTTTTGCGCAATCGCCAACTCACGTTTCCGTTATTCGGAAATAGCGGCCGGCCGGCGGCGCGCGTCAGGCTTTCGGCGCGGAAATGGCACGGCCGAATTCGGTGCAGAAAATCTGCGCCACCCGGGACCCGCCGCGGCTCAAGGGCAGGCGGATGAAGTGGTATTCGTAGTGCGTGCCGTCATCGAGGACGCGTTCGGAGATGAAATGCCGGGGCGCCTTGGCGGCATGGACGGCGGTGTATTCGCGCCAGATCTTCTCGGCGACGAAACCGGGCTCGACGGCGCGGATGGAGCGTCCGGTGTAGTCCGCGCCCTGCTGTTCGGTGCGGCCGCTGCCCCAGAAGCGATAGACGAAATCCAACGGTTCGTCCCGCACGTCGACCAGGGTGGCCATGGGCAGGATGTCGAAAGGCAACTCGTCGAGACGGAAATCGGCCGGCGCCGGCCCGAAACCATCGCCGCGCCGGCTCTGCCAATAGCGGAACGTTTCGGCGACGCTCGGCGGCAGGTCCGCCACATCGACCTCGCGTTCGTCGGCGATGGTCTTGGCCTCGATCAGGTAACGTTGCGGAAACGAGCTCATCGGCCCTCATCAGCGACCGAACACGCGGCTCAGCAGTTCCGTCGTGCGCTTGGCCGGGTTTTCGCGGATGGCGGCTTCCTCGCGCGCCAGGTAGGTGAACAGCCCCTCGAGCGCCAGATCGGTGGCGTGGCCTTGCAGGTCGGCGCGCAGGTCGGGGACGAAGGGGATGGTCTTGTACTGGCCGATCAACCGGTCGTAGGCCGAAAGCGCGCCGACGTCGCGGAGCGCCTCGTCGATCACCGGCGCCACCGTGGCCTTCAGGTCCGGCGTGGCGACGCGGCGGAAATATTGCGTGGCGGCGTCCTTGGGTCCTTCGTAGATGCCCTTGGCGTCGTCGAGCGTCATCTGGTTGATGGCGTTCCAGACCAGTTCCCTGGCCTTCGGCATGGCCGCCTCCGCTCCCCGGTTGAGTTTCAGTTCGACCTCGTCGGCGAGCGCCGAAAGCCCGAACTTCTTCAGCATCGCCTGGGCGTTTTGCAGTTGCTCCGGCAGCGGAATGTGCACGGCCTGGTCGGCGTTGAAGCCGTCGGCGGCGCCAAGCTGCCCGGTCACCGTCTCGGTGCCGACCCGCAGCGCTTCCTTCAGCCCGGCGATCATGTCCTCGGTGGTCAATCCGGCCAGCGGTCCCGAACCCGAACCCGTGCCCGACCCGCCGGTGGCCTTGTCGACGGCGCCCTGCAGGGTCTTGAGCCAGCTCTGCGCCGATGCCGGGCCGGCGATCAGCAAGAACGAAAGGGCGAGGGCGGCAATGCGGCGGACGGTCATGGCGGGTCTCCGGTGGGCGCGTTTGCGGGGGCGGCATTATACGCCCAAATCCACCCGGCGCGCGCCCGAAATGGGTTTAGCCTTGCGCGCGATGGCGATAGGCTGGCGGCGCCCCGCCAAAGGGGAGAAGAGGAGAAAACCGTGCCCGATCCGCTCTTGTTCACGCCGATGACCATTGCCGGCGTCACCTTGAAGAACCGCGTCGTCATCGCGCCCATGCATCAATATGCCGCCGAGAATGGCTATCCCAACGACTGGCACCTGATGAATGCCGGGCGCTTCGCCGTCGGCGGCGCCGGCCTGGTGATGATCGAATCGACCAAGGTCGAGCGCCGCGGCTGCGGCACGGTCGGGGACTTGGGTCTTTGGCACGACGACTTCGTGCCGCATTTCAAGCGGCTCGCCGATTTCATCAACGGCCACGGCGCCGTCGCCGGCATCCAGATCGGCCATTCGGGCCGCAAGGCGCGCTGCTTCCGCCCCTGGGAGGGACGCGGCCCCCTGGACGCGGCGTCGGCCGGCGTCGACGACTGGGCGGATTGGGAACTGGTCGGCCCGAGCGCCGTCGCGCAAGGAAACGATCCGGAACCGCGCGCGCTGGCGCTGCATGAGCTGCCCGGTGTCATCGATGCCTGGGGTCGGGCGGCGGCGCGCGCCGACGCGGCCGGCTTCCAGGTGCTGGAGATTCACGCCGCGCACGGCTACCTGCTGCATCAGTTCCTGTCGCCGCAAGCCAACCTGAGGAACGACGCCTACGGCGGCGCGCTGGAAAACCGCATGCGCTTCGTCCTCGAAGTGACCGAGAACGTGCGCGCCAACTGGCCGGAGGGAAAGCCGCTGTTCATGCGCTTCTCGGTCGAGGACGGGGCGGGCTGGAGCGCCGACGACAGCGTCATCCTGGCGCGTGCGGTGAAGGCGCTGGGCGTCGACTTGGTTGATTGCTCGTCCGGCGGCATGGCCGGCGGCGCCGGTGACAGTGGCCGGCCGATCGGGCTCGGCTACCAGGTGCCGCTGGCGGCGAAGCTGAAGCGCGAAGCGGATATCGCCACCATGGCCGTCGGCCTCATTGTCCATGCCGAGCAGGCGGAGGCGATTTTGCAGGCCGGCGAGGCGGATCTCATCGCGCTGGCGCGCGAGGTGCTGCACAACCCCAACTGGCCCGTCGACGCGGCGCTGAAGCTGGGCGTCGAGGACCCTTACGCGCTGATGCCGCCGGCCTATGAATACTGGCTTTCGAAGCGCATGCGGAGCGTCGCCGGCTTCCAGCCCTCCACCGCCGAGGGGGTTGCCCCCGAAAGCCGCGACCTCTAGCGTATCTCCATACTTTTAATGTGATTACACGACCCGACGGATAGTGCCATGCCTCTCGACGCCAACACCGACCCCGCCGATATCGCAGCCCGCTGGGCGGCGCGTTTCGATGCCGCCATCGCCGCCGGCGACGCCGCCGCCATCGCGGCCTGCTTCCGCGACGACAGCCACTGGCGCGACATCATCGGTCTTTCCTGGGCCGTCGATACCACCAGCGGCAAGGATGCGCTGGCCGGCAAGCTGGCCGAGCGCGCCGCCACGTCGAAGGCGCGCGGCTTTCGGGTGCACCCGGACCGCCTGGCGCCCCGGATGATGGAGCGCGCCGGCATTCCCGTCGTCGAGGCGTTTCTCCTGTTCGAGACCGAAGCCGGGCAGGGCACGGCGCAACTCCGTATCCGCGCCGACGAAGCGGAGGGCGAGGCCGATGGGAAAGCCCTGGCCTGGACCTTGATGACCGCCCTGGACGAGATCCGCGGCCACTCCGAGGCGGAAGAGCGCGAGCGGCGCGAGGAGCCCGCCTTCCTGCGCGATTTCCACGGCCCCAACTGGCTGGAGAAACGCGAGCGTGCGCGGGCCTATAAAGACCACGACCCCACCGTGCTGGTGGTCGGCGGCGGCCATGCCGGCATCACCGCGGCGGCGCGCCTGGGCGCGCTCAATGTCGATACCCTGGTGATCGACAAGGAAAAGCGCATCGGCGACAACTGGCGGCTCAGGTACCACGGGCTCAAGCTGCACAACCAGATCCCGTCCAACCACATGCCCTACCTGCCGTTTCCGGGCATCTGGCAGAAGTACATTCCCAAGGACAAGATCGCCAACTGGCTGGAAAGCTACGTCGATATCCTAGATATCAACTTCTGGACGGAGACGGCGCTGGAGAAGGCCTCATACGACGAGACGCATAAGTGCTGGACCGCCGAGGTGCGCCTGGCCGACGGCAACCTGCGCCTCATGCATCCGCGTCACATCATCGTCGCCACCGGCGTCAGCGCCACGCCGAACCTGCCGCAGATCCCGACGCTGGATCGCTACAAGGGCGAGGTCATCCACACCCATCAGTTCTCGGAGGGAAGCCGGTGGAAGGACCGGCCGGTGCTGATCCTCGGCGTCGGCACCTCGGCGCACGACATCGCCCAGGACCTGGAAGGGCACGGCGCCAAGGTGACCATGGTGCAGCGGAGCGCCAGCGTCGTCGTCAACGTCGAGCCCTCGGCGCAGTTCTACGACGGCGTCTTCTTCGAGGAAGGCCCCAGTATCGAGGACAAGGACCTGATCTCGCTGTCGCTGCCGCTGGAGGTGGTGAAAAGCGTGCACAAGCACCTGACCGACAAGGTGCGCGAGATCGACAAGCCGATCCTCGACGGCTTGGCGGCGAAGGGCTTCAAGCTGCATTTCGGCGAGGACGGCACCGGCTGGAACCTGTTGTTCCGCACGCGCGGCGGCGGCTACTACTTCAACATCGGCGGCTCCGAGCTGATCGTCGAGGGCCGCGTCGGCCTGATCCAGTGGGACGACATGGAGACCTTCACGGAAGCCGGCTACAAGATGAAGGACGGCGAAGAGCACCAGGCCGACCTGGTCATCCTGGCGACCGGCTACAAGGGTTTCGAGCACGCCGTCGAGACCATGTTCGGCGAGACGGTGTTGGAGCGCCTGGGCCAGATCTGGGGCTTCGACGCGGGCCAGGAACTGGCCAACATGTGGATGGCGACGCCGCAGCCGGGGCTCTGGTTCACCGCCGGTGCCTTCTCGCAATGCCGCTTCTTCTCCAAGTACCTGGCCCTGCAGATCAAGGCGCGGGAGTTGGGGCTGGTTTAAACGCCGACTTTCTCAACTTCTTCACCGTCGCCCCCGCGAAGGCGGGGGCCCATCATTCAACCGGCCCTGAGCACGCCGGAGCCGATATTTACGCCGGCTTACATTTTTTACGATAGAAAAAATATTTTTATTCGTTTAAAACGAATATCGGCACCATGTTCAACCGGGGATATCGATGAAGGATCGGGATTTCGTACGTGCCGCCGCCGCCGGCCGCAACGAGGTCTGGCGCTACCTGCTGTCGTTTTTGGTGGTGCTGATCGGGGTCGGGGTCCAGGTCGTTTTTATTGGCATTGCCGAATTCGTCAACCGGGGCGGTATCGATGCCGCCCTCCAATCATTCATGTTGCCGCATTGGCGTTGGGGCGAATCCTACGATCAGGTGGCGATGACCTCCGCCGCGATCTATCTGGCGTCCTTGTTCCTTTGGGGACTGATCGCCCTATTGGCGGTAAAGATCATCCATCGCCGGCCCGCGAAAACGGTGTTTATCGGTCGGACTGGATTTCGTTGGCGGTTGTTTTGGGAAAGCTTGGCTTCGGTCGTCGTTCTATGTTTGGCGTTCGGCGCGATTGACTGGCTGGTTCGCGACGGCGACCTGTTGATGGCCACCGACTTCGAGGCGTTTTTCCACTATCTTCCGATGCTGCTGGCCCTCGTGCCTTTACAGGTGTTCGGCGAAGAGGTCCTGTTTCGCGGTTACCTGTTGCAAGGCGTTGCCTGGTTCAGCCGCCGGCCTTGGGTGCGGCTGCTGGTTCCAAGCGTCACATTCTTTGCCATGCATTTGGGTAATGAAGAGATGACAAAAGGTGGCACTTACTACGTCGTCGGGTACGTGGTTGTGGCCTTTTACTTCACCTGGCTCACGTTGCGCACGGATGGCCTGGAATGCAGCATGGGGATGCACCTTGGGATGAATTTTGTGGCGTTCATCTTCATATCGGAAGTGAACAATACCTTTGCGATGCCGACATTGTATTTCGACCGGCAGCCCGAGCCGGCAACAATGCTCGCGGTCCTGGTTGCCGTCACGGCCGGCCACTACTATTGGCTCGTCCATCGGACACTGAACCGAGTCGAACGCGATAAGGGCTCGGCCGGTCCTTGGGGTTAGCGGTTCGCGCCCGGTACCCATAAGACGTCGAGGGCGCCGTTGTCGTTGACGCGACGCGAGAGCTGGAACAGGTGGTCCGACAGCCGGTTCACGTACTTGACGCACTCAGGGTTGATCTCTTCGGTTTCCGCCAGTTCCGTGAGCAAGCGCTCGCAGCGGCGCACCACGGTGCGCGCCAGGTGCAGGTGCGCGCCGGCGGGCGTGCCGCCGGGCAGGATGAAGCTGGTCAAGGGCGCCAGCTCTTCGTTCATGGCGTCGATTTCCGCTTCCAGCCGCGCCGTTTGCTCCGGCGTGACGCGGAGCGCGCCGCGCGGCCGTTCCTTGCCCTCGGGCGTGCACAAGTCGGCGCCGAGATCGAACAGGTCGTTCTGGATGCGGGCCAGCATGGCATCGGCCTCGCCTTCGGTATGCAGGCGCGCGATACCGATGACCGCGTTGGCCTCGTCGGACGTGCCGTAGGCGGCGACGCGGAGATCGTGCTTTTTCACGCGCCCGCCGCTGCCTAAGGACGTCTCGCCCTTGTCACCGCCGCGCGTGTAGATCTTGTCGAGCGAAACCATGCGTCAGTGCTGCGAGAGGCCGTACATGAGGAAGGCGAAGAACAGCAGGGCAATGGCCTGGAGCAGCACCCGCGCGCGCATCAGGTTGTTGGAGTGGCGGCGATAGAAGTTGCCGTGCACCGCGAACGAGATGACACCGACCACCACCACGCCGAGCGTGGCGAACATGGCGATGCCCATCAGATACGGAAGAACCGCTTGCATGGGGATGATATAGGCCTTTCCGGGCCGGGCGTCATGGAAAATTTGACGGAAAATTTCACCGGAAAAGTTGCCGCACCGCATCGCGGTAGGCGTTTTCCAGCGCGCCGGTGAAGGCTTCGCCGTCGAGGAGGCCGCCCCGGAGCAGCATGCCGCGCAGGTGCTTTCGGTATTCGGCGATGACGTCGGGCTTGCCCGCCAGGCCCGCTGCGATCTTGACGAAATCGGCCCGGTTGGCGGCAATCAGGTCGTCGGCCTTGGCGCGCGCGAGGATGCTCACCCCCACCCGCGACGCATGCCAATCGCCCGCCAGGGTGACCACCGGCACCCCCATCCAAAGCGCCTCCAGCGTCGTCGTGGTGCCGTGATAGGGATAGGTGTCGAGGCCGATGTCGACGCCGTGATAGGCCTCGAGCGGGCTCGATGCGGTGATCCAGCCGAGCAGTTCGAGCCGCTCGGGAGAAATGCCCTCGGCCTCGAAGCGGCGGCGGACATCGCCCTGCACCTGTGCGTCGCCGAGCGCCTTGGCCTTCAGTTTGAGCCGCGCGTCCGGGACCGCGCGGAGGACCTCCGACCAGAGCGCGACCGTCGCGCCGGAGAGCTTCGAGAGGTTGTTGAACGAACCGAAGGTGACGAAACCGTTCTCGGCCGCCGGCGGGGCGGAGACCGCCGGCGCGTCGTCCGGCGGGCGGTAGCAGAGGAAGCCGCGTTCCAGCCGGAGCAGCCGTTCGGCATGAAAGGCCTCCGTCAGCCCTTCCGGATCGGCCCAGGGATCGGTGAGGCGGAAGTCCATTGCCTGGAGCCCCGTGGTCGCCGGGTAGCCGAGGTAGGTCATCTGCACCGGCGCCGGCTTCAGGCGGAAGACGCCGAGCCGGTTGCCGCGCGTGTGGCCGGCGAGATCGACCAGGATATCGACGCCGTCGGCGCGGATTTGCGCCGCCAGTTCGGCGTCGTTCATTCCCGCCACGCCGCGCCAATGATCGGCATGCGCCCGGAGGCGCTCGGTGACGGCATCGCCGTGCGTCTGGTTGGCGTAGCAAAAGACCTCGACGGCGCTTTTGTCGTGGTGGGTTAAGATCGGCTCCAGGAAATAGGCCACCGAATGGCGGCGGAAATCGCCCGATAGGTAGCCGACCCGAAGCCGGCCCTGCGCGTCCGGGCGGTGCGCCGGCGCCGCCGGCGCGGCGCTCCCGCCCCATTGGAAGTGCCGCGCCGCGATCGCGTCCGGCGTCTCGCCGTCGAGGCCGCAAAGCGCGAGCAACAGGTTGGAGCCCTTTTCGGGCTCGTCGGGCACGAGGCGCCAGGCCCGTTCGTAGGCGGCCATGGCGTCGGGCGCGCGGCCCATCTCCTTCAGCACCTCGCCCAGGTTGCCGAGCGCGTCGGCGTAATCGGGCCTGAGGTCGGCGGCGCGGCGAAACGCGGCCTCGGCCTCCGCGTAGCGGCCGCGCCGTTGCAGGACGGTGCCGAGATTATTGTGGCCGGTGGCGTAAGCGGGGGCCAGGCGCACCGCCTCCAGGGCCGCCGTCTCGGCGCCGTCGATGTCGCCCAGGTCGAGCAGGACATTGGCCAGGTTGGCCCGGATTTCGCCGTTCCCGGGCGCCAGGCGGGCGCCCTCGCGGTAGTGGGTGGCGGCCTCGTCGAGCCGGCCCAGGGCCTTCAGCGGCGCGCCCAGGTTGCTGTGCGCGGCGGCGTAGCCGGGATCGATCTCGAGCGCGCGGGAAAAGGCGGTGACGGCTTGGGCGTGACGCTTGAGCGCGGTCAGGCCGGTGCCCAGGTTGTTCAGGAACGTCGCCTCCTCGGGGGCGAGTTGCGCGGCCCGCGCGATGAGCTTGATGCCTTCATCGGCGCGGCCGGCCTGGCAGCGGATGACGCCCATCAGGTTGAGGCCCCAGGCGTGTTCCGGGTGGGTGTCGAGCAGTTGCCGGCAGCGGGCTTCCGCCGCGTCCATGTCGCCCGCACCTTGCAGGCGCGCGGCTTCCTCGAACAGCGCGTCGGCGTTCACGGGATGCGTCGGTCGGGCCACGGGGCTCCTTTCGTTTCGAGCATGGTGAGAGTGTCGCCGCCCGCGCGTGCCGGGTCAAAGCAAACGCTTGGGGGTTTGGCTGGCCCATCGCCGGATGAGAGGCTAAGCTCATGGCATGGCTAAGGAAAAGTCCACGAACGGCGGCGGCATGCCGATCATTCCGGGCGGCAAGCTGGCCGCCCAGTTGGAAGGCGAGGAGGGGTACGACCGCGACTCCCTCAACGTACTGCCGCTGTCGATCTTTCCCTTCGAGAACGAATCGCTCCGTCACGCGCGGCTGATCATGAACGCGCACCTGGAAAGCGTCGTCGAGGTGTTCCACGACAAGCACTCGGGTTCGGGCCAATTGTCGGTGGGCGAGGCGGAGAAGGAATTCGGGCCGCAATCGGGCGGTTCGCGCACCGACATGATGGTGCTGCGCGCGCTCGGTTCGCTGCATTCCTACGACGTCTTCAGTCTGCGCTATTCGCTGCGCGAGCTCGGCATCCAGGTCAACGACCTGGAGGCGCTGAAGCTGTCGCCGCAGCGGGTCAAGCTGTTGACCAGGTACATGAAGGAGTTCACCCGGCCGCTGATCGGCGAAATCTACGGCGGCGACGTCGAGGTGCAGGATTTCGAGGACGTCGTCGCGCTGTTCAACCAGCCCAACGTCGACGATGCGCGCAAGAAGCTGCGCATCATGGCCGACCGTCTCGGCATCGAGCTCTCGGACCTGCCCAAGTTCCTGGAGGACTACGGCGATATCTTCCTGTCGCTTTCCTACTACCAGCAGTGCCTGGACGAGATCCGCCCGACCATCGACGACTTCCTGCATTCCATCGAGGAAATCCAGAAACACCCGCAATTCACCCACAACATCAACCTGATGAAGGTGTGCCGGACCATGCACCGGACGGTGTCGGGGCTGATGAAGGCACTGGCGGCGCGCTTTGACAGCTTCGAGCGTTCGACCCGCAACATGTGGCACAACATCTCGGCCGAGAAATTCCGCGAGGTCGAGGCGATGATCGAGAGCTACCACACCACCATCGGCGGCGAGCTCTGTTCCTTGTCCGTGAAGATGGACGCCTGGCGCGAGCATTTCCCCAATTCCGGCGTCGGCGGGCTTTCCAGGCGGGCGGATTTCATCATGACCGACATCCGCCAGGGCATCGAGAACATCCGCGAGATCGAGCACGCCAAGCCGAAACCGCCCGCCGCCGACCCGCCGGCCGATCCCAAGGCGATTTCCGCGGACGCCCCCCGCGCGGCCAGCGAAAATTCCGAAGAAGACGCGGGCTGATTCAAAGTTCTCAATTCGTTACGATCGCCGATATATGGGCCCCTGCCTTCGCGGGGCGACGGGTAGGGTGCTTGTATCAGAAACTTATCGTCGTCCCCGCGAAGGCGGGGACCCATGGCGGCTGAAAGCGTGCCATAGTGGAGCCATGATACGGCCCTGCGTCTACATTCTTGCCAGCCGCCGCCACGGCACCCTGTACATTGGGGTAACCGGCGATGTCGCCAAGCGGGCATATGAACACAAGGTCGGCGCGGGGGCCGAATTTACCAAACGCCATGGTGTGACACGGCTGGTTCATGCGGAATTTCATGCGACCATGGAAGATGCCATCGTTCGCGAAAAGCGCATGAAGAAATGGCGCCGGGCTTGGAAGATCAACTTGATCGAGACCGGCAACCCCCAGTGGCGTGATCTCTCCGACAACCTGATCTGATACCGCCATGGGTCCCCGCCTTCGCGGGGACGACGAAAAATTTGTGATGCACCCAACCTAACCGTCGCCCCCGCGACGGCGGGGGGCCATCTTTCGGTGAGTATGTCGGTGATTTAGAAAAGCGACAGCTGATCGCCGGCCTTGGGCGGTGGTTGGAACAGGTCCGTGCGGTGGCGGCGCGCGCGGGCGGCCTTCTGGTCGAGGCCCAGTTGCCGGCACGCGATGGCGAAGCGCTTGGCCAGCATCGCCGCATAGGCGCCGTCGCCCTTCATGCGCCGGCCCCAGGCCGAATCGTAGAGCCGTCCGCCGTGATGGCCGGCGATCTGCGACAGCGCCTTCGATGCCCGTTCCGGATAGTGTTCGGCCAGCCATTCGGCGAACAGCGCCTTCACCTCGCCGGGCAGCCGGAGCAGGATGTAGTCGGCGCCCGTGGCGCCGGCGCCCGAGGCGGCGGCCAGGATGTTCTCGATCTCGTGGTCGTTGATGGCCGGCACCACCGGCGCCACCATCACCGATACCGGCACGCCGGCTTCGGCCAGCGCTTCGACCGCTTTGAGGCGCTTCACCGGCGCCGCCGCGCGGGGTTCCATGCGCCGCGCCAGCGCCCGGTCGAGCGTGGTGATGGAAATCCCGACCGACACCAGGCCGCGTTCGGCCATGGGCGCGAGGATATCGAGATCGCGCTCGATCAGGTCCGACTTGGTGACGATGGCGGTCGGGTGGTTGAAGGCGTCGAGCACCTCCAGCACGGACCGCGTGATCCGGCGTTGGCGTTCGATCGGCTGGTAGGGGTCGGTGTTGGTGCCCATGGCCAGCGTGCCCGGCTTATAGCCGGGCTTGCGCAATTGCGTTTCCAGGATTTTCGCCGCGTCGGGCTTGGCGAACAGCCGGCTTTCGAAGTCGAGCCCGGGGGAAAGCCCCTGGTAGGCGTGGGTCGGGCGCGCGAAGCAATAGACGCAGCCGTGCTCGCAGCCCCGGTAGGCGTTGAGCGAGCGGTCGAACGGCACGTCCGGCGAGGTGTTGCGGGTGATGACCGCCTTCGGGCGTTCGTCGGTGACCGTGGTGCGCAGCTTCGGCGCCGCCGCCTCGCAGGCGTGTTGCCAGCCATCATCGATATGCAGACGCGCGTGACGCTCGAAGCGGCCGCTGGCGTTGGAAACGGCGCCCCGGCCCTTCAGTGCCGCGTCGGGAATGATATCGGAGAGAACCTCGACCATGGCGGCACTCTACCACAAAAAGAGAACAAATAAAGAACATTTGTTCCCCGCCTGGCATTATCCGACGGGCAGGGCGATTTCCTCCATGATCCATTCGCGGAAGGCGGCGACCTTGGGGCGGTCGGCGGTGCGCTCCGGCGCGACGATCCAAAAGGCGGAATTGGACGGCATGACGATGTCGAAGGGGCGCACGAGGCGGCCCGACGCCAGGTCGTCCTGCGCCGCCAGGGTCGACACCAGCACCACGCCCTGGCCGGCCATGGCCGCCGAGATGGCCAGGTCCTCGACGGTAAAGGTCGGGCCGCGCTCGGCGTCGATGCCCTGCACACCCATGGCGTCGAACCAGTATTTCCAGGTCGGCGGGTCCTTCACCGGGCCCCAGTCGACGTGCAGCAACCGGTGATAGCGCAGGTCTTCCGGGGTGCGCAGCGGATGCGGATGGTCGTCGGCGACCAGGAGCGGGCTGCAGGCCGGCGCCACGTCTTCGTCCACCAGCTTGTCGACGCGCATCCCCGGATAGTCGCCGGCACCCAGGCGTACGGCCACGTGCACGCCCTCGCGGTCGAAATCCTGGATGACGCCCAAGGAGGCATCGATACGAATGTTGATGTCCGGGTGGGCGTCGTTGAAGTGCGCGAGCCTGGGCACCAGCCATTTGGTGGCGAATGTCGGCGATGCGCTGACCACCAGCGTCGGCGCGTCCATGTCCGCTTCCAGCCTGGCCGTGGCGTCGGCCATCTGGTCGAAGGCCTCGGTGAGCAGGGGCAGCGCCACCTGCGCCGCCTCGGTGAGGCGCAACGAGCGGGTCAGGCGCCGGAACAGGGGCGTGCCGAGCCAATCCTCGAGCGTGCGGATCTGCTGGCTGACGGCGGCCGGCGTCACGTTGAGCTCGTCCGCGGCGCGGGTGAAGCTCATGTGGCGGGCGGCCGCCTCGAAGGCACGCAGCGCATTCAAGGGCGGCAGGCGGCGCATGGTTACGGTATCCTTAACAATTAAGAAAAACTAATTCATAATATGAAAAATCATCGTTTGTGGAAAGCGATAAATCCCGCGTATATAGGGCCTCAAGAGCACACCGACGTGTAATCACACTTTGCCTATGGAGGGCACCATGAACGCTCAAACCGATATCCGCCAAAACCAAGTCGAAATCTCCGACCTGATTTCCGTCGGCGCCTTCAAGCTGATTTCCGCCATCGAAGCCGGCATCGACGCCGTCGCCAAGCACTTCCAGGCCCGCTAAAGCCTTCCGGGACGAGGGGCGGGGCCCCTCACCCCGGCGGCCGGCGGCCGATGCTTTTTTGGCTTCACTCATTTGTTTGCGTGCCCGGACCTGGTCCGGGCAGTTTTTTTTGACGTCCACGCGGCTTGGCGCTTGTGATAAAAAAGCGCCAGGATCGGAGGCCGCGTTCGTGCTCAGTGTCGTCATTCCCGTTCTCAACGCCGAGGCCACCATCGCCGAACGCGTCGGCGCGTGGCTGGAAAGCGGCGTCGCCGACGAGGTCGTCGTCGCCGACGGCGGTTCGCTCGACGCCAGCGTCGACCTCGCCCAGATCGCCGGCGCGCGCGTGGTCGTCGCGCCCAAGGGCCGCGGCAGCCAAATGGCCGCCGGTGCCCAGGCGGCGAACGGCGACTGGCTCTTGTTCATGCATGCCGATACGCGCTTGGGCCCCGGCTGGCAGACCGTCACCAAGCGGTTCATGGCCGATCCCGCCAACATCTTCCGCGCCGGCTACTACCGCTTCGCCCTCGACGATCCCCGGCCCGCCGCGCGCCGGCTCGAGCGCGTCGTCGCATGGCGCTGCCGCTGGCTCCGGTTGCCCTACGGCGACCAGGGGCTGCTGATCGGCGCCGATTTCTACGAGCGCCTGGGCGGTTACGAGAAAATCCCGCTGATGGAGGACGTGGCGCTGGTCCGGAAAATTCCCGGCCACCGGCTGGAAGCCCTGCCGGCCGACGCCGTCACCTCGGCGGCGCGCTATCGCCAGGACGGCTACCTGCTGCGTCCGGCGCGCAATATGCTTTGCCTGGCGCTCTATTACATGGGCGTGCCGCCGGCCGCATTGGTCGACATCTACCGAGGCCCCCGGCGATGAGCCAACCCCCGCGCCGTCACCTGATCGTCATGGCCAAGGCGCCGCGCCTGGGCCGGGTCAAGACCCGGCTTGCCGCCGACGTCGGCGCCGTCGGCGCCTGGAACTTCTACCGCCGCAACCTGGCCGCCGTCACCCGGCGCCTGGGCGCCGATCGGCGCTGGCGGACCCATCTCGGCGTCAGCCCCGACGAAAGCGCCCTGGTGGCGGCGCTCTGGCCGGCGGCGTTGCCCCGGTTGGGACAGGGGACGGGTGACTTGGGCGCGCGCATGGCGCGGCTGCTCGATGCCATGCCGCCCGGCCCGGCGGTCCTGGTCGGCGCCGACATTCCGGGTATCCGTCCGGACCATATCTGGGCGGCGTTCCGCGCCCTGGGCCGGGCGGACGCGGTGTTCGGCCCGGCCGACGACGGCGGCTACTGGCTGGTCGGGTTGAAGCGCCGCCCGGCGCCGGCGGATTTGTTCCGGGGCGTGCGCTGGTCGAGCCCCGACGCGCTTGCCGATACGCTGGCCAACCTGCCGGCGCATTGGCGCGTCGAGCGCGCGGCGACGCTCAGTGACGTGGACGACGGGGCGGCGCTTTCGGCGCTCGGATCGGACGCATTATCCCCGCTTGGAACCGGCGCGGGGACGGGGTAAACCCTGACGCGGTGATATCGGCAAACCCAGTGCTCAAGGAGGGTCAGCCAAATATGAGCATGCGCGAGCGGATCGGCGACGCCGTCATGGCGCCGCGGATGCAGAACCTGATTACCGGCCTGATTATCGTCAACGCGGTGACGCTGGGGCTGGAGACGTCGTCGGCGGTGCGGGCCGCGTGGGATCCCGCCCTGGCCGTGCTCGACAAGGCGGTGCTGGCGGTGTTCGTGGTCGAGATCGGCGCCAAGCTGATCCATCGGGGCTGGCGGTTTTTCACCGACGGCTGGAACGTGTTCGACTTCCTGGTGGTCGGCATCGCCCTGGTGCCGGCGGCGGGGCCGCTGAGCGTGCTGCGCGCGCTCCGCATTCTCAGGACGCTCAGGCTGCTTTCCGTGGTGCCGCAGATGCGCGTCGTCATCCAGGCGCTGTTCAGCGCGCTGCCGGCGATGGCCTCGATCGTGGCGCTGATCACGCTGATCTTCTACGTCGGCGCGGTGCTGTCGACCAACCTGTTCGGTCAAGATTTCCAGGACTGGTTCGGCCACATCGGGCGCTCCATGTACACGCTGTTCCAGATCATGACCCTGGAGAGCTGGTCCATGGGCATCGTGCGCCCGGTGATGGAGGTGTTCCCCTACGCCTGGTTGTTCTTCGTGCCGTTCATCTTGGTGACCTCGTTCGCGGTGATCAACCTGTTCATCGGCGTCATCGTCGATTCCATGCAGGCCCAGCACCGTGACACGGTGGAGGAGATCCACCACGACGCGGTGATCATCGAGAGCAAGCTCGACCTGCTGGAGCGCGAACTGAGCGAACTGCGCCGGATGCTGCGCCGCAAGGAGGGCGAGCCGTGAGCGCGCCGCTGGTCTGGACCCGGCAATACGCCACCGGCGTCGAGATGATCGACGGCGACCACCAGACGCTGTTCATGATGGTCAACGGGCTGCATGCGGCGATCGAGAACGGCGACGCGGCGCCGCAACTGCCGGCGCTGTTCCGCCGCCTTTCCGACTACGTCGACGGCCATTTCGCCCGCGAGGAGCGCCTGATGCGGGCCAGCGATTATCCCGGCTTCACCGAACACCAGGCCGGCCACCGCGAACTGAGCGCGACGCTCGGGCGCTTGCTCGCCGGTTTCGAGGCCGACCCGGCGAATTTCCCCGTTGCCGAGCTGATGGATTTCCTCGGCAATTGGCTCAGCGCCCACGTGCTGAAAAGCGACATGGACTATGTGCCCTACGTGAAGGGTTAGTCCCGTTTCGGGCGCAGGCAGCGCTTCAGGAACCCGACCACGTCGGGTGTGTCCCATTCGGCGGCGCCGGTGACGCGGCCGGCCTCTCGGCCGTCCGTGTCGATCAAGATGGTGGTCGGCAGGCCCTTGACGGCGAACTTGCGCATCAAGGCGCCTTTCGGATCGGCCAGGACGTCGAGGTCATGCAGCTTGTTGACCTCGAAAAACTTTTTCGCCAACGGGATGCCCTTGCGGTCTTCCGAGATCGTCAACACCTCGATGGCGGAACCCTTGAGCAGTGCGTTCAGGCGGTTCAGTTGCGGCATTTCCTTGACGCAGGGCGCGCACCAGGTGGCCCAGAAGTTGACCACCAGGCCGGTGCCCTTGTAGTCGGCGAGGGTCCTGGTCTTGCCGCCTGAGACATCGAAGGGCGTGTCGGGCACCGGCGTTCCGCCGCCGGCGGCGTCGAAGGACCGGAACAGGCCGGGTTCCGGCGTGCAGGCGCCGGCGGCCTCCGTGGGCTTCGCCAGTTGCCCCGCCAGGACCCACCCGAGACCCGTCACGGCCAGGGCAACGGCGAGGAAAGTGACGATTTTTCCTGTACTTAGAAGCCGTTCGGACATATAGGATGGGCCTCCTTCACGTGTCCCCGCGCACAGCCAGGCGGGGCCCGACATGCGAGCGGAACGATGAGCGAAGATAAAACGAAAAGCCAAGCCGGTGCCAGCACCATGTGGGGCGGCCGGTTCTCCGGCGGTCCGGACGCGGTGATGGAGGCCATCAACGCCTCGATCGATTTCGACCGGCGGCTCTACGCGCAGGACATTGCCGCCTCCCAGGCGCACGCCCGCATGCTGGCTCATCAGGGCATCATCGAGGCCGCCGACGCGGAGGCCATCTGCGCCGGGCTGGATACGGTGAAGGCCGAGATCGAGGCCGGCGATTTCCCGTTCTCGCGCGCGCTCGAGGACATCCACATGAACGTCGAGGCGCGCCTGGCGGAGCTGATCGGCGCGCCCGCCGGCCGGCTGCACACGGGGCGGTCCAGGAACGACCAGGTGGCGACCGACTTCAAGCTCTGGGTGCGCGATGCGCTCGATGAGTTGGACGGCGACATGCGCGAACTGCAGGCGGCGCTGATCGACACCGCCGAGACCCATGCCGACGCCATCATGCCGGGCTTCACTCACATGCAGTCGGCGCAGCCCGTCACGCTCGGCCATCACCTGCTCGCCTATACGGAAATGATCGGCCGCGACCGGGGCCGGGCCAGGGACTGCCGGGCGCGCATGAACGAATGCCCGCTGGGCTCGGCGGCGCTGGCCGGCACGTCGTTTCCCCTCGACCGGGAAATGACGGCGAAGGCGCTCGGCTTCGAACGGCCGACGGCCAACTCCATGGACGCCGTGGCCGACCGCGATTTCGCGCTCGAGTTCCTGTCTTTCGCCGCGATCCTGGCGACGCACCTGTCGCGCCTGGCGGAGGAATACGTCATCTGGTGCTCGCAGCAGTTCGCCTACGTGACGCTGGGGGACGCGTTCTCCACCGGTTCCTCGATCATGCCGCAAAAGCGCAATCCGGACGCGGCGGAACTGGTGCGCGCCAAGGCCGGCCGGGTGATCGGTGCGTTGAGCGGCCTTTTGATCGTCATGAAGGGCCTGCCCATGACCTACGGCAAGGACATGCAGGAGGACAAGGAGCCGGTGTTCGAGGTGTTCGACACCTGCAAGCTCGCTCTCGCCGCCATGGCCGGGATGCTGCGCGATTCCACCTTCAACCGCGAACGCATGGCCGCCGACGCCGGGCGCGGCTTCGCCACCGCCACCGACCTGGCCGACTGGCTTGTGCGGGTGCTCGGCATGCCGTTCCGCCAGGCGCACCACGTCACCGGCGCGCTGGTGAAGATGGCGGAAGACAGGAAATGCGACCTCTCGGACCTGGCGCTCGCCGACATGCAATCGGTGGAGCCCGGCATCACCGACGACGTCTTCGCCGTGCTCGGCGTCGAAAGCGCGCTTGCCGGGCGCACGAGCTTCGGCGGCGCCGCGCCGGCCAACGTCCGTGCCCAGGCCGAGGCGGCGCGCAAAAGGTTCCTTGCGGACGGCTGACGGGGTAAGCTCTCGATCATGAACGCGCTCAGACAACGTGCCGGCCGGTTGGCGCTGGCGGCCCTGGTGGCCGCCGGGCTGGGCGGGCCTTTGTCCGGCTGCGGCGTGAAGTCGTCACCCGACTATCCCGAAGGCGCCACCCACCCGCGCCGGTATCCGGAACCGCTGCCGCCGCTCGTGGAGGCGCCGGATGCGGAACGGCGAAAACCGGCGCCTGTCTACGGCGCGGCCGGGGACCAGCCCCGCGCGCCGGCGCCGGCACCGGTTTCCGGCGGGATCTACCAGTATCCCAATCCGTCCGGTTTCCAGGTGCCGCCGACCCAGCCGCTGTTGCTGGACCGCTGAACCGGCCCCGCCCGGACCGGCCGGCCCGCAACGGGACGAGACTCTCTTTATTCTAGGACCGACACGATGGACCATTTTCAATACCGCAACGGCCAACTGCATGCCGAGGACGTGCCGCTCGCCGACCTCGCCGCCCAGGTGGGAACGCCCTTCTACTGCTATTCCACCGCTACGCTGGAGCGCCACTACAAGGTGTTCGCCGAGGCGCTCGCGGGGCTCAACGCGGGCATCTGCTATGCGGTCAAGGCGAACTCCAACATTGCCGTGCTGGCGACGCTGGCGCGCCTCGGCGCCGGCGCCGACGTGGTCTCCGGCGGCGAGCTGGTCCGCGCGCTGGAAGCCGGCATCCCCGCCGGCAAGATCGTCTTTTCCGGCGTCGGCAAGACGATGGGCGAACTGACCCAGGCGCTTGGTGCCGGGGTGACGCGCATCAATGTCGAATCCATGCCCGAGCTCGATATCCTGAGCGCCGCCGCCCAGGCCACCGGCGTCACCGCCGAGGTTTCCATCCGCGTCAATCCGGACGTCGACGCCAAGACGCACGAGAAGATCTCCACCGGCCGCCAGGAGGACAAGTTCGGCATCGACCTGGCGCTGGCGCTGGATGCCTACCGGCGCGCGCGCGAATTGCCGGGCCTCGACGTCTCCGGCGTCGCCATGCATATCGGCTCGCAGCTCACCAGCTTGGAGCCCTACCGCGAGGCCTATGCGCGCATGGCCGAGTTCGTGCGCCTGCTGCGCGCCGAGGGCTTCGATATCCGCCACCTGGACCTCGGCGGCGGGCTTGGGATCACCTACAGCGCGGAAACCGCGCCGTCGCCCGAAGCCTACGCCACCATGGCGGCGGAAGCGGTCGGCAACCTGGGCTGCCGGTTGACCTTCGAGCCCGGCCGCATGATCGCCGGCAACGCCGGCATCCTGGTGACCCGGGTAATCTTCATCAAAACCGGCACGGCCAAGCGTTTTTGCATCGTCGACGGCGCCATGAACGACCTGATCCGCCCGACGCTCTACAACGCCCATCACGAAATTGTGCCGGTGACGGAAGCCGAACTTGGTGTAGACTTGTTGGAGATGGACGTCGTCGGCCCCATATGCGAATCGGGTGACTACATCGCCAAGGGCCGCGCGTTGCCGCCGTTGCAGCCGGGCGACCTTTTGGCGGTGCGCACCGCGGGCGCCTATGGCGCGGTGATGTCGTCCACGTACAATACCCGGCCGCTGGCGCCCGAGGTGCTGGTGGACGGGAGCGACCACGCGGTGATCCGCAGGAGGTTCACGGTGCAGGACATGCTCTCGCTGGAAAGTTTGCCGCCCTGGTTGCAGGGCGGGGACGGTGATCGATGACCGGGCCCGATCCCGAACCGGAACCGGCCCTCGACCCTGAAATCGGCTCCCGCGCCCGCGCCCGGCTTGGGCTACTGACCGGCCTTGCCGGCCTGGCGCTCATGTGGGAACGGCTGTGGCCGCGCCTGGTGCCGCTGGTCGCGGCCGCCGGCCTGTTCATTGCCGTCGCGCTTCTCGATCTCCTGCCGATGCTGCCCTTCTGGTTGCACGTCTGCGTGCTCGCCGGCTTCGCGGGCGGGCTCGCCTGGGCGCTCAAGTATCTGTGGCAGGGGCGCTACGGCGCCACCCGCGATCAGGCCCGTCACCGTATCGAGCGCGACAGCGAGGTCGGCCACCGGCCGCTGACGGCGCTTGCCGACCGCCCGGTTGCCGAACTCGACGATCCGGCCAGACGCGCACTTTGGACCGCGCACCTGGAACGCATGCGCCGGCTCCTGGCGCGGCTTCGGGTGCGGCTGCCGTCGCCCGGCATGGCGCGGCTCGATCCGCTGGGGCTGCGCGCCGTGGTGCCGCTGTTGCTGTTGATCGCCATCGCGGCGGGCGGCGGCGAGGCCGGCGCCCGGCTGGAACGCGCCCTGATCCCCACCGCCGGCGGGCTCGCCGGCGACAACCTGACGCTGGATATCTGGATCACGCCGCCGGCCTATACCCGCGTGCCGCCGATCCTGCTGCAACGCCAGGCCGGGCCCCAGGTTGACTATAAGTCACTGGCCGAAGCGCAGGCGGCGAAGGAAAAGGACCGGGCCGCCGGATCGGATGGCGCCAAGGCGGCGCCGCAAGAGGTCGCCATTCCCGTCGGCAGTACGGTTTTGGCGCAGCTCGGCCGCGCCGACGGGGCGGCACGGATGATGATCGGCGAACGCCCGGTCGGCTTCGACGCCGTCGATGGCGATCAGGCCACCGCCGGACGCCGGGTGGAGGCCGAAATCAGCGACGATGACGTCGCCGCCAAGAGCCTGGATATCCGCCTCGACGATGATCTGGTCGCCGGCTGGCCGATCCGCGTGGTGCCCGACAACGCGCCGGAAGTGGCCTTCACGTCGGCGCCGAAGAACCGCGGCAAGGGCCTTCTGGCACTCGAATACAACGCCACCGACGACTATGCGCTCGCTGGGCTCCGGCTTCTGGTTCGCCATCAGGAGGGCTGGCCCGTGCCCGGCACCGACGAAGTCGAGGCCGAACAGCCGCTGCCCGTGCCGAACCCCGGCGTCGCCGCCGGCAAGGGCCGCGCGACGCGCGATTTCTCCGCCCATCCCTGGGCCGGCGAGATCGTCGAGGTGAAGCTGGTCGCGGTCGATGCCGCCGGCCAGGAAGGCGAGACCGAGAGCGTCACCCTGGCGCTGCCCGAACGCCAGTTCAACCATCCGGTGGCGCGCAAGCTGATCGCTGTCCGCAAGATGCTCAATCGCCCCGGCGAGGCGGTGCTGCCCGCCGCCATCTCCGAATTGCAGGGGATCGCCGAACAACCGCACCACTTCTTCAACGACACCGTGACCTTCCTGGCGCTGGCGGTGGCCGGCTCGCGCCTCAGCCACGACACCCGGCCTTCCATGCGCCCGGACGTGCAGCGTCTCTTGTGGGAGGCGGCGCTCAGGCTCGAGGACGGCGAGTTCGCCATCGCCGAACAGGACCTGCGCGACATCCAGGACCGGCTCAAGGAGGCGCTCCGCAACGGCGCCGACGACCAGGAGATCGAGCGCCTGATGGACCAGTTGCAGAAGGCCATGGACAAATACATGCAGGCCCTGGCCGAGCACCTGAAGCGCAACGGCATGACCGCCGAGCAGATGGACCCCATGACCTCGCAGATGATGGAGAGCACCGATCTGCAGAAGATGCTCGACCAGGCCCGGCAGTTGAGCCAGTCGGGCGCGCGCGAGGCGGCCAAGCGCATGCTGCAGCGGCTCAACCAGATGCTCGACCAGTTGCGCAACGGCGCCAGGCTGGCGCGTCCGCAGCAGGGCCAGAACCAGGGCCGCCAGGCGCTCAACAAGCTGCGCGAATTGTCGCGCCGCCAGCAGCAGTTGCTCGACCAGACCTTCCGCCAGCAGCAGTTGGGCCGCCTTGGGCCGGAGGGCTCGCCCCGGCCCGGCCGGGAGGGCCAGCAACGCCAGGGCCAACAAGGCCAGCAACAGAACGGCACCCAGCAACTGGCACCGGGGCAGGGGCAATTGCGCCGCGACCTGGGCAGGCTGATGCTGCAGATGGACGAGATGCTGGGCGCTATTCCGCCGTCCATGGGCCGCGCCGAGCGCGCCATGAAGGGCGCCGCCGAGGCGCTCCGGCAGGGCGACGCCGCACGCGCCGCGCGCGACCAGGCGGAAGCCTTGAGCCAACTGCGCCAGGCGACCGAACAGATGGCCGAACAACTGGCCCGCCAGCAGCAGGGGCCGGGACAGATGGGCGTCGGCCTGGGCCGGCCGCGAAACGGCACCATGCAGCAGCGCGGCCGCGACCCGTTCGGGCGGCGCACCGGCGAAGGCTCCAACGGCGAGATCGACAGCGAAGACATCAAGGTCCCCTCGCAGCGCGAGCTGTTGCGGGCGCGCGAGATCATGCAGGAGTTGCGCCGCCGCTCGGGCGAGCAATTCCGCCCGCGCCAGGAACGCGACTACATCGACCGGTTGATCAAGCGGTTCTGAGGGACGCCCTCATTCCATCAACATCGATGGGCCCCCGCGCAAGTGGGGGCGACGGCGATTGAAACCTTTGCAAAGCACCGCACATCCTTCGACTGCGGCCTTCGGCCGCGCTCAGGATGAGGTCCGGTAAAAACTGAAAGCCCTCATCCTGAGCGGCTCGCGTCAGCGAGACTGTCGAAGGATGGGCAAGCGAAGGCTTCTTCCGTTGATAGGCGCCTAGTGCTTGGCGCCGGCATTCTCCGCCGCTTCGGCGAACACCACCTCGATGCGGCGTGCCAGCGGCGAAGGCTCGATCAGGGTGACCTTGAACTTCATCCCCTGGCCGGCCTCGAGTTCGCTCTTCAACGGCGGTGCCATGGCTGACTGAACCTCGTGGTTTTCGCCGTCGCGCAACGTCACTTTGATCATCGGCACCGGGCGGGTGGCGTCGGTGACGTTGGTGATGACGCCGGTGACGATCAGCGCTTCCTTGCCGCCCGAGGTGCCGCGCGCCGGTTTGGCCTCGCCGATCTTGAGGCCGGCGCCAATTTTCTCGCCCAGCCCGACGGCCTCGTAGATGCCCTTGGTGAAGGGCAGCATGTCCATCACCATGCCGCGCGCGAAGACCAGGGTGAGCAGCAGTGCCACCAAGACACCGATGACCGAGAACAGGATGATCTTCAACAGCGAACGCGGTTTCGGTTCGTCGTCGGCATCGTCGGGGGTGAAGACGTGCGGAATCGGGTCCGGCTCGGGCAGGTCCTCGGGGTCGAGGTCGGCGCCGAGATCGTCATCGCCGTCCTGGTCTTCGGACGAGACCAGCGATTCCATCGGTTCCGGGTCTTCGTCGTCGCCGAACATGGCGTCCAGGTCTTCCTGCGACAGCCCCGCGTCCTCGTCTTCCTGGGCGCCGGTGACATCTTCGTCCTCGTCGTCACCGCCCGTAAGCGCGGCGTCGAAATCCGGTTCCTCGAAATCCTCTTCCGGCTCGGGTTCGGGTTCCGGCTCCGGTTCGGGCTCCGGCATCGGCTCCGGTTCGGGCATCGGAGCCGGTTCGGGCATCGGTGCCGGTTCCGGCATCGTCGCCGCCGGCATCGCCGCGGCCGGTTCGGGCATCATGGGTTGCGGTTGGGGTTGCGGCTGGGGTTGGGGCGCCGCCATCATGCCGGGCGCCATCATCATCGGTTGCTGGGCCGGTTGCGCCATCGGCTGCGCGTAGGCCTGGGCCTGCGGATACATGGCATGGGCCATCTGCTGCGCCGCTGCCTTGGCCGGCGGCGGCGGCGGCGACATGACCGGTTCCTGGTACCAGGAATGGCCACAGTTGAAGCATCTGGTGCTGCGACCGGTGCCCAAGAGCGCGGGAGAAATATTATAGCGCGTTGTGCAGTTCGGGCAGATGATGATCATGAATGCCGGGCCAAGTTAAGGTTTTGTCATTTATAGGATTTGCATGATTCGAACGCAACCCGCACGGTCGCACGGACGAAATTCGGGCGCCTCGTCCAGGGACCATGGCCCCCTGGACGGACACCGGCGGAACGTGGCATGGTGCGGTGGCGATACCGCCAGCGGCAAGCGCCCGCAAAGCCGGCCAACGTGATGCGCGGAACCAGGAAAGACGACGTGAATTCCGATCCCGAAGACGCCATTGTCCGTTTCGAGAACGTGGGCCTGCGCTACGGCCTGGGGCCGGAAGTCCTGCAGGACGTGAGCTTCTCGTTGGTGCCGGGATCGTTCCACTTCCTGTTGGGCGAAAGCGGCGCCGGCAAGTCGTCGCTGTTGAGGCTGATCTACCTGGCGCTGCGTCCGTCCCGGGGGCTGATCTCACTGTTCGGCAAGGATATCGCGACCACCGCGCGCGACCATCTGCCGGCGCTCAGGCGCCGGGTGGGTGTTGTGTTCCAGGAGTACAGGCTGCTTAACCACTTGTCAGCGTTCGATAATGTGGCGTTGCCGTTGCGCGTCGCCGGGGCCCGGCGCGCCGAAGTGGAGAAGCACGTCACCGAGCTTCTGGCCTGGGTCGGCCTCAAGGATCACATGAAGGCGCGCCCGCCGACGCTGTCGGGCGGCCAGCAGCAGCGGGTCGCCATCGCGCGCGCGGTGATCTCGCGGCCGAAGCTGTTGCTGGCGGATGAACCCACCGGCAATGTCGACGATGCCATGGCCTACCGCCTTATCCACCTGTTCGAGGAACTGAACAAGCTCGGCACCACCATCGTCATCGCCACCCACAACCAGCACCTGGTCGACCGTCTCGGCCACGGCAGCTTGCGGCTGGCCGACGGCCACCTGATCCAGCAGCCCGGCCGCAACGCCTTGCAGGCGGCCGAAGCGGCGGCGGAAAAGGCCAGGAACGAGGCCGCCCAGGCGGAGGCCGGGAACCGTGCATCGCGGCGCAAAAGCGCCGAATCGCGGCCCGAAAAGAGCCCCGATTCGGCGCCCGATTCGCGCGCCGCCGCCGCCAGCACCGCCAAGGACGATGAGGACGACTTCGACCCGACGCGGCTGGAGAACTATCTGTGATCGGGCTGCGCTCCGACCTGCCGCTGGACCGCGACCAGCTCAGCCGCTTCCTGCCCTGGCTGATCGCCTTCATGGTGTTCCTCTCGGTGCTCGCCGTCGCCGGCATGCTGGTGCTCAACGCCACCGCGTCGAAATGGGACCGCGGCGTGCGCGGCACCATGACCGTGCAGGTGATCCCGTCCGCCGACGCCGGCACCGACGAGGCCCGGCTCAACGCGGTGCTCACCATCCTTGCGACCTCGCCCGAGGTCGAGCGCTATGACGCGCTCGACGATAGCCGCCTGGTGCAGCTCCTGGAGCCCTGGATCGGCTCCGCCGCCGGTGCCGAGGGCCTGCCGCTGCCGAGACTGATCGACGTCGAGATGAAGGCCGCGTCCGGCCTCACGGCGGCGGCGCTGTCGGAACGGCTGGCCGACAAGGTCACCGGCGTTACCGTCGACGATCACCGGGTCTGGCTCGACCATCTGGTGCACTTGATCGAGACCTTCGAGCTGCTGGCGCTGGTGGTGCTGGTGTTCATCGTGCTCGCCACCATCGGCACCATCGTGTTCACCACCCGCACCGGGCTCGCCATTCACCGTGAAGCCATCGAGGTGCTGCACCTGATCGGCGCGCATGATTCCTATATCGCGCGCCAGTTCGCGCGCCGCGCGCTGGGGCTGGGGCTGGGCGGCGGTATCGCCGGGCTGTTCCTGGCGGTGCCGACGCTATGGGTGCTGGCGCGCCTCGCTGACAGCCTCGACGACCGGCTGGTGCCGGACATCGGTTTCGGCCCGGCGCATTGGGCCCTGTTGGCGGCGCTGCCGGTGGGCGTGGCGCTGGTCGCCATGGTCACCGCCAAGGTGACGGTGATGCGAACCCTGGAAAGGATGCTCTAGCGTGGCGGTCCGCCGCGGCGAACGCCAGCAGGGCCGGTTCTGGCTCAATCTGGGCGCGCTCGGCCTGTTCCTGGTGGGGCTTTGGGTGATCGGCCTGGTCCGTTTCGCCGGCGATATCCCCGACGCGGTTGCCGACCCGACCACCCGCACCGATGCCATTGTCGTGCTGACCGGCGGCAGCGGCCGGCTGCATGCGGGGCTGGACCTGCTTTCCAGGAACCTGGCGGCGCGGATGTTCGTGTCCGGCGTCTATCGCGGCCTCGATGTGCGCCACTTGCTGCAGGCGGCGCGGCGCGACCCGGCGGCGCTGGAATCGCGGATCGGCATCGGTAACGCCGTCAATACCCGCGAGAATGCCGACGAGACCGCCAAATGGGTGGCCGACAACGCCATCAAGTCGATCCGGCTGGTGACCGCCGCCTATCACATGCCGCGCTCGCGCCTGGAACTGGCCGACGCCATGCCCGGTATCGTCATCGTGCCGCACCCGGTGTTCCCCGAGCACGTCAAACAGGACGAATGGTGGGCCTGGCCCGGCACCGCGGCCCTGATGATCAGCGAATACAACAAGTTCCTGATGGCCTGGGTCCGTCACCGCACCGAGCACCTGTTCGGCGCGCCGGGACGGGGGTAGGGCGCATGGGGGGCTTGCGCAATCTCGTCGGTTCGGCGCTGTTCAACTTGGTGTTCCTGCCGGGGACCGCCGTCGCGGTGATGGGGATGATCTTGCTGCTGCCGTTTCCGCGCATGGCCATGCAGTGGGCGGTGCGCAACTGGTCATGGGTGCAGCATTGGGCGCTGAAGGTTCTGGTCGGCCTCGACTTCGAGGTGCGCGGCCGCGAGAACATCGCGGGCGGCGCGGCCATCTATGCCTCCAAGCACCAGTCGGCCTGGGACACCTATGCCTACTACCTGCTGTTTCCCGATCCCGCCTACATCATGAAGGTGGAATTGATGCGGATCCCGGTCTGGGGCTGGATGGCGAAAAAGTGCGAGGCGATCTCCGTCGATCGCGCCGGCGGCGCCGGCGCCCTGAAAACCCTGGTGCGCGACGTCAAGAACCGTCTCGCCGCCGGCCGCCAGGTGATCATCTTCCCGGAAGGCACGCGCACCGAACCCGGCCGCAGCCTGCCTTACCAACCGGGCATCGCGGCGCTGTACAGCCAATGCGACGCGCCGGTGGTGCCGGTGGCCCTGAACTCGGGCCTGTTCTGGGGGCGGCGCAATTTCCGCAAGCAGCCGGGCACCATCATCATCGAGTTCCTGCCGGCGATCCCGGCCGGGTTGAAGCGGCGCGAGTTCATGCGGACGCTGGAATCCCGCATCGAGGAAGCCGCCGACCGGCTGGCGGACGAGGCGCGGGCGAGCCACCCGTGGCTCCCCGCCCCGGAGGACGCCCCGGAGGACGCCCCGGAAGACGCCCAAGACGCTCGTGTCGATGCAAATGAAACAACCACCGAACCGGAACGGCTTGTGGACTGATTTGTGGATATTCCCGACGGGTTTGCTGGGAATTTTCGGCGAAATTTCACAAGTCCTTGGAACAACAAAGGTTTTTCCAAGGCCCCGCATGGGATATCCCTGGGGGGCGATTGTGGAAACAGAAAGAGAACAAATCCGTTGACGATTTTGCCCCGAGCGCCTAAATTCCAAAGGAAATCAAGCCGCTGGCCCCATGGGGAAAGCTCGGATTTCCGCCATTTTCCGGTTTTTCGCCGGTTTTCGCCGACCATTTCGATACAGTAACGAATGGTGCGGCTCCCGCGCCGCCTGGGGCGGCACCCGGAGGTTTCATGGTCGATCTGTCACCTGTCTCGCAGCAAATCTGGGACATGAAATACCGCCTCAAGGAGGCCGGCGGGCAACCTGTGGATAAAACGGTGCAGGACACCTGGCGCCGCGTCGCGCGCGCCATGAGCGCGCGCGAGGCCGACCCATCCCTTTGGGAACAAAGATTTTTTGACGCCATGGACGGCTTCAAGTTCCTGCCCGCCGGGCGCATCATTTCCGGCGCCGGCGCCTCGCGCAACGTGACGCTGTTCAATTGTTTCGTCATGGGCGACATCCCCGACGACATGTCCGGCATCTTCGACGGCCTCAAGGAAGCGGCCCTGACCATGCAACAGGGCGGCGGCATCGGTTACGATTTCTCGTCGCTCAGGCCCAAGGGCGCGGTGGTCAAGGGTGTCGGTGCCGATGCCTCGGGTCCGCTCAGTTTCATGGACGTCTGGGACGCCATGTGCCGCACCATCATGAGCGCCGGATCCCGGCGCGGCGCCATGATGGCGGTGATGCGCTGCGACCATCCCGACATCGAGGCCTTCATCGAGGCCAAGCGCGAGCCCGGCCGGCTCAGGATGTTCAACCTCTCGGTGCTGGTCACCGACCGGTTCATGGAAGCGGTCAAGGCCGACGCGCCCTGGGAACTGACCTTCGGCGGCTCCACCTACAAGAGCCTGCCGGCGCGCGAGCTGTGGGACAAGATCATGCGCGCCACCTTCGCCTATGCGGAGCCCGGCGTGATCTTCATCGACCGCATCAACGCCCGCAACAACCTCGCCTATTGCGAGACCATCCACGGCACCAATCCCTGCGGCGAGCAGCCCCTGCCGCCCTACGGCGCCTGCCTGCTGGGATCGGTCAACCTGGCCAGCCTGGTGGACGACCCCTTCGGCGACGACGCCGCCCTCGATCTCGACCGGCTCGACGAGCTGGTCGCCACCGCTGTCCGGTTGATGGACAACGTCATCGACGTCTCCAATTTCCCCCTGGACCAGCAGCGTCACGAGGCCGAGGCCAAGCGCCGCATCGGCCTCGGCATCACCGGGCTCGCCGATGCGCTGATCATGTGCGGCGCGCGCTACGGCGGCGCCCGCGCCGTGAAGCTGACCGAGACCTGGATGGCGCGCCTGCAACGCGCCGCCTACCTGGCGTCGGTCGAACTGGCCAGGGAGAAGGGCGCCTTTCCGCTCTTTGACAAGGAAAAGTACCTGGCCGGCGAAACCATCGGCGATCTGGACCCGGACGTGCGGGACGCCATCGCCGAACACGGCATCCGCAACGCCTTGCTCACGTCGGTGGCGCCGACCGGCACCATTTCGCTGTTCGCCGACAATGTGTCGTCGGGTTTGGAACCCGTCTTTTCCTTCGCCTACCACCGCCATGTGCTGATGCCCGACGGTTCCAGGCGCGAGGAAGAGGTCTCCGACTACGCCTACCGGCTCTACCGCCGCATCAAGGGCGAGACCGCGCCGCTCACCGACGCCTTCGTCGACGCCCAGGACCTGAGCCCGCACGACCACCTGGTGATGCAGGCGGCGGTGCAGCGCTACATCGACAGCTCCATCTCCAAGACCATCAACGTGCCCGAAAGCATCGACTTCGCCGACTTCAAGGACGTCTACGTCCAGGCCTACGATTTGGGCTGCAAGGGCTGCACCACCTACCGCCCGAACGACGTCACCGGCGCCGTCCTGGAGCGCAAGGAGGCGAAGCCCGCGCCCGCCATCGGCGACGAACCGGAACTGCCGCTGGAGACGCCGCAGAAGGCGAAACGCCCCGTCGATGCCGGCGATTCCGGCACCGTCGCGCAGCTCTACCGGCCCCTGGACCGGCCGGGCGAACTGCCGGGCAAGACCTACAAGCTCCGCTGGCCGGAAAGCGACCACGCCATCTACATTACGCTCAACGACATCCTGGACGACACCGGCCGCATCCGCCCGTTCGAGATTTTCATCAACTCCAAGAACACCGAGCACTACGCCTGGACGGTGGCGCTGACGCGCATGATCTCGGCGGTGTTCCGCCGTGGCGGCGACGTCTCCTTCGTGGTCGAGGAGTTGAAGGCGGTGTTCGACCCGCGCGGCGGCCAGTGGATGAAGGGCAAATACGTGCCGTCGCTGTTGGCGGCCATCGGCGGCGTCATCGAGGAACACCTGATCTCCATCGGTTTCCTGGGCACCCCCGGCGAGCTCTCCGACCCCGATGCCTTCGAGGCCAAGATCGTCGCGCTGGCCGGCGGCGGTGCCGATGAAGAGGCGCCCTCGGGCAGGAGTTCCAGCCCCTTCCGGCAATGCCCGAAATGCGCCCAGGCCAGCCTGATCCGCCAGGAAGGCTGCGATACCTGCACGTCCTGCGGCTATTCCAAGTGCGGGTGAGCGGGCGCCGATGGACCAGCGCCTGAGCCTCGTTTCGCTCGGGGTCGCCGACGTGGCGGCGGCGACGGCGTTTTACGAGCGGCTGGGCTGGCGGCGCTCGGCGGCCAATTCCAACGAGCAGATCACCTTCTTCCAGTTGGGGGGCATCATCTTGGGGCTCTACGGCGCTCAAGCGCTGGCCGACGACATCGGCATCGAATATTCCGACCGCATCGGCTTCAACAACGTGACGCTCGCCTACAACGCGCGCTCCAAGTCGGAAGTCGACCAGGTGCTGGCCGACGCCGAGGCGGCCGGCGCCGTCCTGGTGAAGCCCGCCGCCGACGTGTTCTGGGGCGGCTACTCCGGCTATTTCGCCGATCCCGACGGTCACCACTGGGAGGTCGCCTGGAATCCCTTCTTCCCCATCGACGACACAGGCGCCATCTCGCTTCCTGAATGATCGTAAAGTCTTGCCGGATGGTGTTGTTCAGGATCAATGCGCCGGCCCGCGATCCGCGCTAGGCTTCGCACTCCATTTCGGAACAGGGGTTGAGCATGGACTGCAAAACCGTCATGGGGCCGGTGGCCGTGCCTTTGTACGCCGACGATCCGGCCGCCACCGCCATCGATTTCATGCGCGAGAAACGCTCCGGCCTGGTGCCGGTGATCGAGCGCGACGGTACGTTCGTCGGGCTGCTGTCGGGCGACCGCATGATGCATTTCATGATCCCGCGCGCGCTGACCATGCTGGGCGGCAAGAAGCGAGCCAGCTACCTGCGCGAAAGCGCCCCGGAACTGCAGGCACGCCTCGACAAGCTGCGTGAGCAGACCATCCGCGACCTGATCGATCCCAACGTCAAGGTCGCCTATGAGGACACGCCCTTCATCGACGCCATGCTGCTGATCTCCGAGCGCCAGTTCGTGGTGCCGGTATTGGACGCGGACCATAAGCTGGTTGGCGCCATCTCTTTCTTCACCTTGCTGCATTTCCTCGCCGACGAGCAGGCCAAGGCCGATGCCGCCGGCGGCGAAGGAGAGGCCTCATGAACGGCCACGACGTCAGCCATGTGATCTTCGGCCTCGACCCGCTTTGGCTTTCCACCGGCATCCTGATCGCGACCTATGCGGTGCTCCTGTCGGAACGCGTTCACCGCACCGTGGTGGCGCTCACCGGCGCGGGGATGGTGATCATCTCTGGGCTTCTGGACCAGGACCGGGCCATCGCCGGCATCGATTTCAACACCATCTCGCTGCTCACCGGCATGATGATGATCGTCGCCGTGATCCGTACCACCGGGGTGTTCGAATTCATCGCCATCTGGTCGGCGAAGAAGGTGAAAGCCGACCCGCGCGGCATCCTGATCGTGCTTTCCATCGTCACCGCCGTGTTCTCGGCCTTCCTCGACAATCTGACGACGGTGCTTCTGGTCGTGCCCATCGCGCTGCTGTTGGCGGAGAAGCTGGAGGTGTCGCCCTACCCCTACCTGTTTTCCCAGGTGCTGGCGTCGAACATCGGTGGGTTGTCGACCCTGATCGGCGGGCCGCCCAACATCATGATCGGCTCGGCCACGGGCCTGACCTTCAACCAGTTCCTGTTCCACATGGGCCCGGTGGTGCTGGTGATTCTGGCCGTCGTGCTGGCGGTGTTCTATTTCCTTTGGCGCAATTCCCTGGTCGCCGACCCCAAGCACAAGGAACGGATCATGGGGTTTCGCGAACGCGACACCATCACCGACCCGAAGCTCCTGGTGCAATCGCTTTCGCTGTTGCTGCTGGTGATCCTCGGGTTCATCATCGGCGAACACTTCGAAGTCCGCCCCGGTACCATCGCCATGACCGGTGCCGCGATCCTGCTGCTGCTGATTGGCATCACCGACACTCTGGAACACCAGTCCGAACGCCTGCAGGAAGTGTTCAGCGAGGTCGAGTGGAGCGCCCTGTTCTTCTTCATGGGCCTGTTCGTGGTGGTCGGCGGGGTCGAGCACGCGGGGTTACTGGATATTCTCGGCGCCAAGCTGATCGCCGCCACCCACAACGAACCGATGACCACGACCTTCGCGACGCTCTGGCTTTCGGCCATTGTTTCCGCCTTCGTCGACAACATTCCCTTCGTAGCCACCATGATCCCGCTGGTCGAATCCATGCAGACCGCCATGGGCGGGCCGGAAGCCCTGGAGCCGATCTGGTGGGCGCTGGCGCTGGGCGCGTGCCTGGGGGGCAACGGCTCGCTGATCGGCGCGGCGGCCAACGTCATGGTCGCGGGGCTGGGCGAACGCGCCGGCTATCCGATCTCGTTCGGCAAGTTCCTGGCGTTCGGCCTGCCGATGATGCTGGGATCGATGGTCATCGCCACCGGCTATATGTACCTGCGTCACTTCCTCTAGGCGGCATTCACGCCCGGCCGGCAACCAGGTATCGCCCGTAGCGAAGGGTGAACAGGCCGAAGGCGCCGGTCCAGGTCGCCGCCGCCAGCCACAGCAACGGATCATGGCCTGCCAGGCCGAACGCCGCCGCGAGGCGCGCCAGCGCCGCGAGCGTGACGAGAAGATAGAGCGCCAGCGTCAATCGGTCGGCGGTCAGGGCGCGCCCCGTGTGGCCGAGGGTCGCGCGGGTCATCACCGCCAGGGTCATGGTGCCGATGGCGCCGGCGCCGAGCGCATGAATAGCCGCCGCCGCCGGGATGAGGTCGGGCCAAAGGATGTTGGCGCCGAGCACCGTCAACCCGACAGGCACCCAGAGAAATCCGAGATGCAGGCTCCAGACCAGCGGCTCGGCGAAGGTCCGCAGCCCCCGCCAGCGCGCCAAACGGACCCATCCGGAAACCCCCGCCGTCATCAACAGGGCGCCGGTGACGGCCGCATCCGGTTGCGCCACCCATGCGATGAGACCGGCGGCCGTCAGCCCCAGGGACATCCGGTCGAGGGTGCCGGCACTGGCCGGCATCTTCGCCTCGCCCCGCTTGGCCAGCCAGTTGCGGGTGAAACTGGGCACGACGCGTCCGCCGATCAGGCTGATGAGGCCGACGATGACGGCGAGACCGGCCCGTTGCCCGGCGGCGCCGCTTTCGGCAATGCCGAGCGCCTCGAGGTGGGTCAGCAGATTGGCCGTGAACAGCAGGGCAAGCGCGATCAGCACCGGCAGGTTGCGCCAGTTTCGCCCGGCGACGATCTCGCGCCCGAGGGCGAGGAACAGCAGTGCGGGAAACGCCAGGTCGGCCATCGCGGCGACCAGCGGGCCGCTAGCCGCCGACGCCGCCATCGCCGCGCGGCCGGCAAGCCATGCGGCGAAAAGCGCGATCAACGGGCCGCCCTGCAGCGGCATGCGCCCGGTCCAGTTGGGCACCGCGGTGAGAAGAAACCCGGCGATGGCGGCGCCGGCGAACCCGAAGATCATCTCATGGGCGTGCCAATCGATCGGTGAAAACGCCGTCGGCAGCGACAGCCACCCGGCCAGCACCGCCATCCACAAGCCGAGCGAAACCAGCGCCCACAGGCCGGCACCCAGGAAGAACGGGCGGAACCCCTGGCGGAACAGGGCCGGCCCGTCGAAACGGCGATAGCGGGGAATGGCGGCGTTTTTCATGGTTGGACCCGTGCGGCCGCCGGCCGGCTATCCGGTGCTCCAGGCGCGCGGCTGGCGCATGCCGGCGATCTTGCAGGCCTGCTTGGTGTAGCCATAGGGAAACAACTCGAAGAAGCGCTGGCGCGCCGCCTTGGCCGGTTCGCCGTGGCGCTCACCCAGGTCGCGGAACACGAACCGCGCATCGGCGGAGATTCCGTGTTCTTCCAGGTAGGCGCGCATGAACGCAATTACCGCCCAATGCTCGTCGCCGAGCGCGATCCCTTCCTCGGCGGCGATCCGTTCGGCGACCGCCCGGCTCCAGTCTTCCGGGTCGGTCAGGTAGCCGCCCTCGTCGCGGCGGATGACCTTGCCGCCGATGTTTTCCTCGGAGATTTGGTCGGGGTGTGTGCGCATGTCGTTGCTGCCCGGTCGCTAAGGTGTGATGTCGTGGGGTGAAGCTTTCTATACAATGTATTTAAAATACATGATATAAATAATCGATCCGCCATACAAGGCCTTTGGTTTACTATCGAAACGTCATGCAACTCAGCCGTTACGCCGATTATACGCTCCGCGTCCTGCTTTACCTGTCCGTTCGCCCCGGCGAGCGCGCGACCCTGGTGCAGGTCTCTGCGTTCTTCGGCATTTCCACCGAACATCTGCGCAAGGTGGTGCACCGGCTGGCCAAGCTCGGCTACATCCGCACCTATCAGGGAAAGGGCGGCGGTTTCGAACTGGCCGGCCCGCCCGAGGCGGTCAATGTCGGCGAGGTGCTGGAACGCATCGAGGGCGACAAGCCCCTGATCGATTGCCAGGGGATTGACTGCCGGCTGTCACCGGCCTGCACGCTCGCCGGTGCCCTCGAGCGCGCCGAGCGCGCGTTCTTCGACACCCTGGCCGGCTATACCCTCGCCGACCTGGTTTCCGACAAGGCCATGGCGCGGGAATTGACCGCCGATTGACGGTGTTTGGCGCCGGCCTTACCTGGCGCTGCCGGTGTAGGGCGAGACGTCCCGGAGATCCAGCTTCAGGTGGATCAGCGCCGGGCCGTCGTGGGCCATGGCGCCCTCGAGCGCGGCGGCGAATTCATCCGTCCTGGTCACCGTGAAGGCGGCCATGCCGTAGCCCCGGCCCAATTGCGCGAAATCCGGGCTCACCAGCCGGGTGCCGAAATCCCAATCCTCGAAACGTTTTTGCTGGTGCACCAGGATGGAGCCCCAGGCGCTGTTGTCGCAGACGATGATGGTGACGTTCAGGCGCTCCTGCACGATGGTCGCCGCCTCGTGCCCGGTCATCAGAAAACCGCCGTCGCCGACCCAGGCAAAGGCCGGGCGGTCGGGATCGGCGATCGCCGCACCCACGGCGCCCGGCACGCCATAACCCATGGCGCCGGATATGGGCCCAAAGCTGGAATAGGGGGCATTGCAGCGATAGTAGCGATGCAGCCAGCGCCCGAAGGTGCCGGCGTCCGACGACAGGACGGCGTCGGCCGGGACCATATTTTGGAAGGTCTCGATCACCCGCGCCATGTCGACATCGCCTTGCACCTGGATCTCGCCCGGTTCCGCATAGGCCGTTTCCTCCGCGTGAATGGCGTCGCGCCACCCGAGCCGCTCGGCCGGCGGCTCGAACCCGGCGAGCGCCTGGGTCAGCGCCTTGAGCGCCGGTCCGGCATTGGCGCCCATGGCCACCTCGGGCTGCCACTGCGAAAAGACGCTGGCGTCCGGATAGGCCATGATCATCTTCTGGTCGGGGCGCAGCAGCGTGTAATCGGCCGAGGTGACGCTGTCGAGGCGGCTGCCGATGTTGATGACCAGGTCGCAATCCGCCCAGGCCTTCGACTGGAACGGCAGCCGGTTGAGGGTCAATTGCCCGAACCAGGCCGGATGGTCGTTGGCGAACACATCCTGGTAGCGGTAGGCGGCCATGACACCGGCGCCCGAGGCCTCGGCGAATTGGCGCAGTTCATCGATGGCGCCCTCGGCGGCGATCATTTCGCCGGCCAGGATGATCGGCCGGCGGGCGTCGCGGATCATCGCCGCCGCCTGGGCCACCTGGCCCGGTTCCGCGCCCAGCACCACCGGCGACGGCGCCGGCGGGATGGCCGCCTCACCCTCGACGCCGTCGAGGATGTCCTTGGCCAGCACACAGACCACCGGTCCCGGCCGGCCGCTGACCGCGAGATCGAGGGCGCGCGCGGTGACGCTCGCCAACTCGTCGAAGGAAGCGACGTCGAACACCCCCTTCACGACGGGATTGAACATGCGCAGGTAGTCGATCTCCTGGAACGCCTCGCGGCCCTTTTGCGCGCGCGGGATATTGGCGACGAACAGCACCACCGGGCGCGACGCCTGCATGGCCGTGTGCGCGCCGATGACCGCGTTCGACGCGCCCGGCGCGCGGCTGACGAAGACGCATGCCGGCTTCCTGCGGATCGCGGCATAGGTCTCGGCGGCGAACATGGCCGACGATTCGAGCCGCGTCGGCACCGTGCGGATGCGGTTCTGTTCGCGGCTCAGCGCCTCCAGCACCGTGACGTAGGTACCGCCGGCCACGAAGAAAACCGTATCCACGCCGCGCGACAACAGGGTCGCGACGACCACCTCCCCACCATTCATCTCTTGGTCCCCCAAATTCGGAAAAAATCATTCGCTACGCCATGAAAGCGCATGTGAGGGCCCGAGAAAACTTGAAACTCAGGCGCCGGGGTCGCCAATATGGCGGCTCGGATCAAAAGGGAGGATCATCATGACATCGACCGCGCGCGCTGCTTTCATTTCCGGCTCCGGACGCAACATGGGCCGGGCCTGTGCCAAGGAACTGGCCCAGGCCGGGTTCAACATCGTTCTCAACGGCTCCAGCAACGAGGCCGACTGCGCGCGCGTCGCCGATGAGGTCCGCGCCATCGGCACCGAGGCCGTCATCGCCATGGGCGACGTCGGCGACAAAAGCACGGTCGACGCCATCATCGAGAAATCGCTCGGCGCCTTCGGCCGCATCGACGTCGTCATCAACAATGCCGCCATCCGCCCGGCGACGGCCTTCCTGGAGATGTCGGACGCGGACCTGGAGCGGGTGATGAACGTCAACTGCAACGCCGCCGTCTGGTTCTCGCGTGGCTTCCTGCCCGGCATGATCGAGAACGGCTGGGGCCGGATCGTCAATTTCTCCGGCATGAACGCTCAGCAGGGCACCGGCGGGCGGCCCAGCGTCACCATGTCGAAGCATGCCGCCTGGGGCCTGACCAAGGCGCTGTCGCGGGAGTTCGGGCCCAAGGGCGTCACCGCCAACATGATCTCGCCCGGCACCTTTCCCGACGAGGACAGCGATATCTCCGGCTCGGAGATGTTTCAGAAGCTTCTGGCGGCGAATCCGGTCGGCCGGCTCGGCACCGCCGACGACATCGCCGCCGCCGTCGGGCTCTTGTGCTCGGACCGCGGCAGCTTCATCAACGGCCAGATCCTGCACATCAACGGCGGCGTCGTCGGCTAGCCGACCACCTGGGCGATGATGTCGGCGGCCTCGTCGATCATCGCCTCGGTGACGTCCAGGTGCGTCACCGCGCGCATCCGCATGGGCCCCATGGCGCCGATGTGAAGACCTTTTTCGCGGAGCGCCGCCGACAGGTCGTCGGCGGTGCGCCCGGTGTCGGTGACGTCGAAGAACACCAGGTTGGTCTCGACCTCCGACGCGTCGATCCGGATGCCGGGAATCTGTGCCAGGCGCCGGGCCAGCCGGCGGGCGTTCTCGTGGTCTTCGGCCAAGCGCTCGACGTTGTGATCCAATGCGTAGACACCGGCCGCGGCGATGATCCCCGATTGCCGCATGGCGCCGCCGAACTGGTGCTTGAAGACGAAGGCGCGTTCGATGAAGTCGGCGTCGCCGGCCAGGACCGCGCCGACCGGACAGCCGAGCCCCTTGGAAAGATCGATCCAGATCGAGTCCATGTGCCGGGCGTAGTCTTTTGCCGGCGTGCCGCTTTCGACCACCGCGTTCAACAGCCTGGCGCCGTCCATGTGGGTCTTGAGCCCGGCATCGCGGGCGGCGGCGGCGACGTCGGCAACCAGCGCCTCGGGCCAGACCGAACCGCCGCCGGAATTGGACGTGTTCTCCAACGAAACCAGGCGCGATTTCGGCTTGTTGCGCTTGTAGGGGCGCACTGCCTCCATCAATTGTTCGGCGGTGAACTGGCCGCGCGTGCCATCGATGGGGTTCATCATCACGCCGGCCAGTGCCGCCGGCGCGCCGGTCTCGGAATGAATGGTGTGCGCGGTCTTGTCGCAGATCACCTCGTCGCCGGGTTGGCACCAGACCCGGTAGGCGATGATGTTGCATATGGTGCCCGACGGCATGAACAGCGCGCGCTCCTTGCCCAGAAGCTCCGCCACCATGTCCTGCAGGCGGTTGGTGGTGGGGTCGGCCTCGTGCTGCTCGTCGCCGACCTCGGCACTGGCCATGGCCTGGCGCATGGCGTCGGAGGGCAATGTGTGGGTGTCGGAATAAAGATCGATGCGGACTTCTGGGCTCATGTTCGTCGCGGCTCCTTGACGGGGAGGGGATTGGGCGCACAGGACACAATAGTGATCGATGGAGGGAAGGCCAGTACCGCGGTCGTCCCCTCGCCATCCTGGCTCCGGATATCGAATTCAATGTTCTGCATCTTCGCAAACTGGTCGCAGAGGAAAAGGCCGAGACCGCTTCCCTGATGGCTCAACAGTGGATCCCTCTCGCCCTGCTCGAAGGGTTCCAAGGCGCTAGAGAGGGTTCTGGGACTCATGCCGATTCCGTCATCGGTGATCTCGACGACCAAGCCGCCTCCGGATTGACTGCGGGCCTTGATGCGGACCTCGCCGCCCGGCCGGTTGAATTTGATGGCGTTCGAGATCAGGTTGTTGAACACCTGCAGCATGGCCCGTTCGTCGCCGATGACTTGCACCGGAAACGACGGAAGGTCGACGGCTATGGCGACCCCGGCCCGGTCGGCGAGCGGGCGGTTGATACTGAGCGCCTGTTCGACGACCGGCGCCAGGGCCAGCGGTTCCAGATGCAGTTTCATTTTTCCGGCTTCGATCTTGGAGATATCGAGAATGTCGTCGACCAGGGCAATGAGAAGCTTGCCGCTTTTCTGAACGTCTTCCAGATACCCGTAGTAGCGCTTGTCGCCGACGGGGCCGAAGGTTTCACGGCTCATCAGTTCGGAAAACCCGATGATGGCGTTCAGCGGGGTTCTGAGATCGTGGCTCATGCGGGCCAGGAACTCGCTTTTCGCGCGGTTCGCCTGTTGGGCTTCGATGCGGCTTCGGTCGAGCAACTTATACGGCTGCCTGAGCTTGGAACGCACAATTGCCAGATAAATCAGCCAGTACGACAGGAACTTCGCCAGATGGCCGAGCATATTGGAAAGGCCGTAGACGCTGATATAAAACGTGAATTCCAGTTCGGCGACGATGGTCAGTAGGATGGCCCCCATCATCAGCCGGAGGATCACTCCCGGCATCTCTCGCCGGGCGCTATAGAGGTGTAGGGCCGCGCCGGCAAGCAGGCCGATGACGACGAATTCGCTTTGGACCTTGAACGGCGTCAGCCCCTGTCCTTCGACGTAGGCGTCCGGGAAATGGCCGGTAAAGACGGCGGCGGTCAAGGCGCCGGCAGCGATGCCGAAACCGCCCAGCAGCAAATGGCGATTGACGGAGCGGCCGAAAGCCAGCGGTGCCGCCAGGAGGGTCAGGCTTTCCAGATAGCGAGAACCGATCCACAACTGCGTCGCCACGTTGGCGTCGCCGCGGTCGAAAATGCCGATCCCCTTGTAGGACAGCGTATGCATGAGGTCGACGCCGCCGATCCAGACGTATCCGCAGGCCAGGACCATGAGAAACGGGTTTGCGGTAAAGGCCGTGGTTTGCCATGCGATGGCGAACATCAGGAAGCTGACGACGATCGCGAATAACTCGGCAAGGGTATGGAACAATAGGAAATTGTGCTGCGCGATCACCACCAGGGCGGCGGCGGCCATGACCGGAAAGAGTACTTCGTAACGCAGCAGGTTTAGCAACTGTATTCCCTCGAATTCCGCTACGGGAGAATCCTAGTTTGATTAACCTTGTAGGTAAACCGAAGGCTTGTGCCGGTGCCGAACGACGGCCTCAGGCCTTGCCAGCGCCGGCCTCGGCCAAGGCGACGATACGCCGCAGGTGCGGGTCGTGGATACCCAGTTCCTCCAGATGGCGCAGCGTGTTCGTGATGTAGTCGAGGCAGGGCCCGATGGAGCCTTTTCCTTGCAGGACCAGGCGCACGGCCTCGTCGTCGCTGGGCCGGCCGGCGTACTGTTCGTGCGTCGGATCGGCGACGAAGGCCAGGACCCGGACCGGGCGGCCGTCCACCAGCGCCGTCCTGAGCCAGCGCGGCCGGTAGATGGCGCTCACCATTTCGCGCTGCCAGAGCTTGTCCAGCACTTCGGCCGTGCGCGTCTTGGCGATGCGGTAGGCGACGCCCCGGCACGAGCCCCCACGGTCGAGGCCGAAGATCAGGCCAGGCCGCCGCTTGGTGCCCCGGTACCGGAACGAGTACATGCAAAGCGCACGGTGATAGCCGTGCACCACGACGCTGGCTTTCTCCCGATAGGGAAAGTCCGGCCGCCACATCAACGAACCGTAGGCGAAAACCCAGAGCGTGCCGCCCGGGATGGTGTCGGGCGGCGAGATCATCCGCTGCGCGCCTTGGGCGTTCGCGTCACCAGCGCCACGCCGACGCCGGCCAGCATCATGCCGATGATCTGTTTCAGGGTCATGGATTCGCCGAACAGGAAAAATCCCTCCAGCGCCACCGTCGGCGGCACCAGGTAGAACAGGCTGGCGACCTGTGAGGCGGCGCCCTTGCGGATCATGGTGTAGAGAATGGTGAACATGCCCATCGACAGCGCGCCCGTGAGCCAGGCCAGCGCGAAGATGAACTCGCCGGTCCATTGCACCTCGCGCGTCTCGAACAGGAAGGCGCAGGGCAATACCACCAAAAAGGCCGCCAACTGCTGCACCGCCTGGCCCGAACGCAGGTCGGTGGCGGCACCGAAGCGCTTCTGGAACAGTGTCCCCGATGTCAGCGAAAACAGCCCCACCGTGCAGGCGGCGAGCCCGATGCCGGTCAGCGCCGCGCCGCCGGGGCCGGTACGCCAGAGAATCAGGCCGATGCCGCCGAGCCCCAATACGAACCCCAGCCATTGCAGCGGGCGGATGCGCTCGCCCAGCGTCCAGCCGGCGGTGAGCGCTGTCAGCAACGGATGAATGCCGGTCAGCAGCGCCGCCACCCAGGCCGGGGTGCCCCGGTGGATGGCGATGAACACCGCCGTCAGGTAGACGCCGTGCAGCAGCACGCCGACGACGGCGGTATTCAGCCATTCCCGGGGCGTCCTGGGCCAGACGGCGCCGCCGATCAGCGCCAGCGCCGCGAACACCGAACCGGCGATGGCGAAACGGATGGAGACGAAGGTGAAGGGTTCGGCATAGGGAAGGCCGTACTTGGCGCCGATGAAGCCGGTGCTCCACAGGAACACGAACACGCCGGGCATGACCACGCTCCAGGCACGAAGGCCGGCGGAGGAAGGCGCGGAATCGGCGGCGGGATCGACCATGCCCGCAAACCTAGCCCCTCGCCCGCGCCCGGGCAAAACCTCATTGGCGCCCATCGCAAGGCACCGTAGAGTGGGCGCCATGGAGACCTCGCTGCCCCCCGAGCGCGACCCCGCCGGCATCGTCTGGATGAAGCGCGGGCTGGTCGGGTTCGTTTCCTTCGCCGTCATTCTCGGGCTCTACGTCGGCTACTGGAAAATCGCCGCCTACCAACTGGAGGCCGGGCTCGACGGCTGGACCGCGGCGCGCCGCGCCGAGGGGATCGACATCGGCTGGCAGACGCGCCGGCTCACCGGCTTTCCCATGAAGCTGCAGCTTCGTTTCGAGGAATTCTCCGTCACCACCGAAGCCGGCGGCGACACCTGGCACTGGCGCGTGCCCGAGGTGACGGCCTGGGCCACTCCTTGGCGCCTGGGCCAGGTGGACTACGCGCTCAACGGCGTGCAGACCCTGGCGGCGGGGCCGGAACGCCTGGTCGTCGCCAGCGACGAACTGAAGGGGCGGATCACGGTGGCAGGCACCGGCGGCGAGGCCGGCAGCCTGAAACTCGCCGTCGCGGCGCTCGCCGTCGAGCGCAACGGCAAGCCCGAGGCCCGGGCGCGGCGCTTCGACCTGGACCTCGCCTGGGACGCCGGCGCCGGGGCGGAACCGGAGGACACCGCCGCGCCGCCACAAAAGCCGCTGGCCATGGACCTCGGTATCGACGGCGCCGAACTGCCGCCGGCCTGGTGGACACCTTTCGGGCGCGAGGCGGCGACGCTGCGCCTGGCGGCGCACCTCACCGGCCCGGCGCCGGCCGGTCCGGCCTATGATGCGTTCCAGCAATGGCGCGACGAGGGCGGAACGCTGGAGGTCACGCGCCTGGCCGCCGACATGGGCGCCCTGAAGGTCGAGGCCGAGGGCACCGCCGCGCTGGATCGCGACATGCAGCCGGAGGGCGCCTTCACGGTACGCGCCGAGCGCTACCTGGAAACCGTCGAGGCGCTGGTCAAGGCGCATCTCATGCGGCCGATGGACGGCACCGCGGCGAAACTGGTGCTGGCGGTCATTGCCAGGCGCCCGAACGGCGGCGCGCCTTATGTGGAGACGCCGCTGAGCGTGCAGAACCGCACCCTCGCCGCCGGCGAGCTTCGCCTCTTGCGCCTGCCCCGTTTGGATTGGCGGGCGCTGGGCGGCTTGGTGCTGCCGGGCGGAGGCGGAGAGCGATGAGAAAAGCTCTGGTTCTCGTGCTGTCGCTGTTCATTTCCGCTGCCGCCGCGGCCGCCGACAAGCCCTATCTCGCCGGGCGCATGCTGGTGGCGGCGGAGAAGCTCTCGGACCCGTTCTTCCGCCATGCCGTGGTGTTCATCCTGGAGCACGACGCCGATGGCGCCGTCGGCCTGATCGTCAACCGCAAGATGGGATCGGGTTCGTTCCGGGAACTGCTGGGCGAGATCGGCGGCGATCTCGCCGGCAAGCTGGTGGAGGACCGCAAGGTGGATCTCTACTTTGGCGGCCCGGTGGCGACGCGCAACCTGTTCGTGCTGCACGATGGCGGATACGACGGACCCGGCACCGTGAAAAGCCCCGCCGGCATCGCCATGACCGGCGAGATCGCGATCATCCGCGCCATTGCCGAGGGCAAGGGCCCGGCCCGGCATCGTTTCCTGTCCGGCTATGCCGGCTGGGCGGCGGGGCAATTGGATGAGGAAATCGAGCGCGGCGACTGGCTGGACGCGCCGGCCGACCCCATATTGATCTTCGAAAGTACCGGCGACGCCGAGGCGCAATGGAAGCGTGCCTTCGACAAGGCCGGCCTTACACTCTGAGGATATGGCGCTCTGAGGGAGACGGACATGACACAAGTGACGACACGGGAAATCATCGGCCTGACGCCGGGAGTCCCCACCTCCGATGGGGCCGGGGTGAAGATGACCCGCATCGTCGGCTCGCCCATGCTCGACATGGTCGATCCGTTCCTGCTTTTGGATGCCTTCGGCTCGGACAAGGCCGGCGATTATATCGCCGGGTTTCCCGACCACCCGCACCGGGGTTTCGAGACCGTCACCTACATGCTGGCCGGGCGCATGCGCCACAAGGACAACGCCGGGCACGAGGGCGTCATCGGCCCCGGCGACGTGCAGTGGATGACCGCCGGGCGCGGCATCGTGCATTCGGAAATGCCGGAGCAGGACGAGGGCCTGATGTCGGGCTTTCAGCTCTGGGTCAACCTGCCGGCGTCCGACAAGATGCGCGCCCCCCGTTACCAGGAGATTCCGGCCGCCGAAATCCCCGTCGAGGCGCTGCCCGGCGGCGGCGGCGCCAAGGTGATCGCGGGCCGGACCGACGCCGGCACGGTCGGCCCGATCAGCGGCATCGCCACCGATCCGCTCTATATGGACGTGACGTTGACGCCGGGGGAAAGCTTCGAACAGAGCGTACCGGCGAGCAAGGCCGGCTTTCTCTATGCCTTCGATGGCGGCGGTGTCAGCGTCGGCGAGGCGGGCAACGAATTGCCCAGCGGGCACTTAGGCCTGCTGGGCGAGGGCGAGCGGGTCAGCGTCACGGCCGGTGCCGAGGGCGGGCGTTTCCTGCTCATCGCCGGCGAGCGCCTGGACGAGCCGGTGGCCCGCGCCGGGCCGTTCGTGATGAACACCCGCGCGGAAATCCTGCAAGCCTTCGAGGACTTCCGCGCGGGCCGGTTCTAGGGCCGGTTAGGTGTCGGCCTCGATCACGTAGGTCTTTTCATGGCTGAGCCCCATGTAGAGGCACAGGCACATGGCGATTAGCACCACCGTGAACGGTAGGCCGACGGTAATCGCCGCCGCCTGCAGCGCGGTGAGCGCGTCGGCACCGCCGCCGAACAAGAGCGCCGCAGCGACGACCCCCTCGATCATCACCCAGAAGATGCGCTGCACGGCCGGTGCATCGACCTTGCCGCCGGCGGTGATGGCGTCGATCACCAACGAGCCGGAATCGGAGGACGTGATGAAGAACACCAGCACCAGCACGATGCCGATGGCCGAGGTGATCGTCGAAAACGGCAGGTTTTCGAGCATCTGGAACATGGCCAGTTCGACCTTGTCGAGGCCGCCGGCGAGCGCGCCGACGCCGTTCTGGATCTGATCCAGCGCCGAGCCACCGAAGGTGCTCATCCATACCAGCGTCACCGCCGTCGGGATCAGCAGCACGGCGATGATAAACTCGCGTACCGTGCGGCCCTTGGAAACGCGGGCGATGAACATGCCCACGAAGGGCGACCAGGAAATCCACCAGGCCCAGTAGAACACGGTCCAGCCCTGCATCCATTTCTCGTCCTCGCGGCCGACCCAGTTGGAATAGCTGACGATGTCGCCCAGATACCCGACCAGGGTCGAGCCCATGGTGGAAAAAATCACCGCCGTCGGCCCGACCACCAGCACGAACAGCAAAAGGATCGCGGCGATGCCCATGTTGATGTTGGAGAGCACCTTCACGCCGCCATCGAGACCGCGCAGCACCGAAATCAGCGCGATGGAGGTGACCACGATGATGATGGCAATCTGGGTGGCGATGGTGGCCTCGAACCCGAACAGGTAGGCGAGTCCGGCCGAGGCCTGCTGCGCGCCGAAGCCGAGCGATGTGGCGAGGCCGAACAGCGTCGCCAGCACCGCCACCGTGTCGATGACGTGGCCGACGAAGCCCCAGGAATGATCCCCGATCAGCGGATAGAAGGCCGAGCGGATGGTCAGCGGCAGTCCCTTGTTGTAGGAGAAGAACGCCAGCGACAGCGCCACCACCGCATAGATCGCCCACGGATGCAGGCCCCAGTGGAACATGGTTGCGCTCATCGCCTTGCCGGCGGCTTCCGGCGTGTTTTTGGCGACGCCGAGCGGCGTTTCGTACCAGCCGGTGTAGTAGGCCGTCGGTTCGGCGACGCTCCAGAACATCAGGCCGATGCCCATGCCCGCCGCGAACAGCATGGCAAACCAGGACATGGTCGAGAATTCCGGCTTGGCGTCTTCGCCGCCGAGCCGGATCTTGCCCACGGGCAGGAAGATCAAGGCCAGGCAGAAGATCACGAAGATGTTGCCGCCGATCATGAACAGCCAATCGAAGGCGCCGATGGACCACCACTTGGCCCCGTCGAAGGCGCCCTTGGCGGCTTCCGGCGCGATCAACACGCCGATTACGAACAGCACGATCAACCCGGATGAAATCCAGAACACCGGGTGGTGAATATCCATCCCCCAGCGCTGAAGGTTGTCCTGGCCAACCTCGTATTCGGTTTCGTAAAGGGCCTCTTGGGCCGCTCCGTTCGACATTCTTAGCCTCCCATCTCTAAAAAAAGTCGACTTCCCCGAGAAAGCTTACGCTTCTCGAGGCCTCAAAATGTCATTTTATCGTCAATTATTGTTGTTAACGCGACATCGGAAGGGGCGCAACCCCCCGCCAATGCGGATCAAATGGCGATTTGGTAGCGCGACACCGCCTCTTCGTCCCAGCGGATACCGGTGCCGGGGACGTCGGGAATGAGGGCATCGCCGTTCTCGATCCGGAGCGGCTCGGCCAGGATGGGCTCCGCCCAATCGACGTATTCGAGCCAGTGCGCGGTCGGCGTCGCCGCCAAAAGATGGGCTGAGATTTCCGGCAGGATGTGGCTCGACATGGGGACGCCCGCGGCGTCGGCCAGCTTCGCGGCACGCATCCAGCCGGTGACGCCGCCGATGCGTTCGGCGTCCGGCATCACGAAATCGCAGGCCTTGGCGTCGAGCGCACGGGCCAGGGCTTCGGGCCCGAAGAAGTTCTCCCCGATCTGTATCGGCGTCTCGACCGCGGCGGCAATGCGGGCGTTGCCGGCCATGTCGTCGTAGAGGATCGGCTCCTCCAGCCAATAGACGCCCTCGCCGTCGAGCGCGCGGCAGCGTTTAAGCGCCTCCTCGACATCGAGGCCCTGGTTGAAGTCGACCGGCAACAGGGCGTCGTCGCCGATCGCGGCGTGCACCTTGCGGACGGCGTCCAGGTCGTCCTCCAGGCGTTCGCGCCCGAGCCTCAGCTTGACCATGCCGAAGCCGCCTTCGGACAGCAGTGCCAGGGCCTCTTCGGCAAGTGCGTCCGGATGTTTGAGGCCGAGACCGTTGGAGTTGTAGGCCCGCACCGGACCCGAGCCGCCGCCCAGCATCGCCGCCAGCGGCTGGCCGGCGGCCTGCGCCAGCGCGTCCCACATGGCCATGTCGAAGCCCGAGATCGCCATCAGGCTGAGGCCGTCCCTGCCCATCAGCGTCAACGCGTGCCGCGCGCGGTCGAACATGCCTTCCGGGTCCAGCGTCTCGCCGGCGAACATCTCATCGAGGCCGCGCAGCAGCGGCGCCATGTACTCAGGCCCTTTCGGCAGGTAGCCGAACAGATAGGCGCGGCCGGTGATGCCTTCCTCGGTTTCCAGGTCGATGAGCAGATGAGTGACGCTTTCGAAGACCACCACGCGGGTATGCAGCGGCCGCTTCAGCGGCACGCGAACGGCGCGAAGGCGGAGCCCGCGAAGGGTTAGCGCCGGTCGCGCCATATTTCCACGCCGGCCTGTTTGGCGTCGATGACCTCGCGGCGGATGGCGCGGGTGCGGGTGAAACGATCGAACAGCAACTCGCCGTTGCCGCGCCTAATCGCGCGCTGCAGCGCGGTCAGGTCCTCGGTGAAACGGCCGAGGATATCCAGCACCGCGTCGCGGTTGGAAAGAAACACGTCGCGCCACATGGTCGGGTCGGAGGCGGCGATGCGGGTGAAGTCGCGGAAGCCGCCGGCGGAGAAACGCACCACTTCCTTCTGCAACTCGCGCTCCAGGTCGGTCGCCGTGTCGACGATGGTATAGGCGATCAGGTGCGGCAGGTGCGACGTGATCGCCAGCACCCTGTCGTGGTGCTGGGCATCCATGATTTCCACCCTGGCGCCGAATTTCTTCCAAAGCCCGCTGACCGCCTTCACCGCCTTGGCGTCGGTGCCCTCGGCCGGCGTCAGCACGCACCAGTGGTTCTCGAACAGCGTCGCGAAGCCGGCTTCCGGGCCGGAATGTTCGGTGCCGGCGATGGGGTGCGCGGGCACCAGGTGGACGCCTTCGGGCAGGTGCGGGCCGACGTCCAGGATCACCGATTCCTTGCACGATCCCACGTCGGAAACGATGGCGCCCGGCTTCAGGTGCGGGCCGATCTCGCGCGCGATGGCTTCGTTGGCACCCAGGGGCGTGCACAGGATGACCAAGTCGGCGCCCTTCACCGCCTGCGCCGCCTTCAGGTGATAGCTGGTGCCGAGCTTCAGCTTGCGCGCCATATCCAGGGTGCCGCGGCGCCGGGTGGCGATGGCGATCTCGCCGGCCAGGCGATGCTTTTTCAAGGCCCGCGCGATGGATGAGCCGATCAGGCCGATGCCGATCAGCGCGATGCGCTGGAACTTGGGCGCGGCGGCGCGCGGTTTCCTTTTCGCCGGCGCGCTCATGCGTTGTGGCCCAGGTAGCGCGACAGGCTGTCGATCACGGCGCGCATTTCGTCTTCCGTGCCGATGGTGATGCGCAGGCACTGGGGCAGGCCGTAGCCGGCCATGCGCCGCACGATGATGCCGTCGCGCTTGAGGAAGGCGTCGGCGGCTTCGGCGTCGTGGTCGGGCAGTTCATCGAAACAGACGAGCAGGAAGTTGCCGACGCTGTCGGTGACCTTGAGGCCCAGCGCCAGCAACTGGCCGCGCGTCCACGGAAGCCAGGTGTCGTTATGGGCGCGCACTTTCGCGGTGAACACGGTATCCGCCACCGCCGCCGCGCCGGCTGCCTGGGCGGCGGCATTGACGTTGAACGGGCCGCGCACCCGGTGCAGCACGTCGGCAATGGCTTCGGGCATATAGCCCCAGCCGAGCCGCATGCCGCCGAGCCCGAAGATCTTGGAAAAGGTGCGGGTCATGACCACGTTGTCGTGCGCTTCGACCATTTTCGCACCGTCGGTGTAGTCGTCGCGTCCGACATATTCGGCATAGGCCGCGTCGATCACCAACAGCACGTCGTCCCTGAGCCCGTCGCGCAGCCGCCCGAGTTCGGAGGCCGGGATATAGGTGCCGGTCGGGTTGTTGGGGTTGGCCAGGAACAGGATGCGGGTGTTGTCGGTGACCGCCGCCAACAACGCGTCCACGTCGGTGGTCAGGTTCCGTTCGGGTGCCGTTACCGGCGTGGCACCGGCGGCCTTGGCCGAAATCGGATACATCAAGAACCCGTGTTCGGAATAAAGCACTTCGTCGCCGGGGCCGGCGAAGGCCTGGCAGATGAGCGAGATGATCTCGTCCGAACCCGAGCCGCAGACGATCCGCGCCGCATCGAGGGAGAAGGTCTCGGCGATGGCGGCGCGCAGCTCGGCGCAGTCGCCGTCCGGATAGCGGTGCAGTTGCTTCGACATCTCGGCGAAGGCGTCCGACGCGTCGGGGCTCGGCCCCAGCGCGCTTTCGTTGGAGCTCAGCTTGATGATGCGCTCAGTTCCCTCGATGCCGGACTCGCCGCCGATGTAGGGCGCGATGTCCATGATGCCGGGCTGGATCTTGGGGGTGGTCATGGGGTGGGGTCTCCGCAATCCTCTTCGGACCAGGGTGCCAGGTCGTTCTCACCGAGCGGCGTGCCGTAGCCGCCGAGATGAATGATGCGCGCCACCCGGTTACCGAGGGCGTCCTGGAGCCGCGACATCTGCCGGCCGTCGGGGGCGATGAAGCCGAAGACCTCGACCAGGTAGGTCCAGCCGGGCGGCCGGCTGGGGTCGTGCCAGAGCTGGTGGAAGGCGGCGGAAAAGCCGGCCTGGCCGAGCGCGTTCTCGATCGCCGGGTAGCCGATGTCCTGTTCGGCCTCGATGGCCAGCATGGAGCGGTCGCGGCCGGTCTCTTCTTGCTTGAGCGGGCAGATGACCACCGCGTCCAGGTTCTTGTCGTGGCTGTTGGCGCCCGGGATAAAAGGAAGCCGCGCAATGACGCGCGGCGTTTCCGGGGCTTCACTGACCAGGAAACGCCACCAGGGCTCGTCCCGGTCGCGGCTCGGGAACGGCAGCACGCCGACTGTGGCCTTGAGCTCGCGCACCGACTCGACCACGGCGCGGGCCGAGGCAAACCGCTGCATTTCGGTAAAGGAGCCGTACTGGTCGCGCGCCAGATCCCAGTAGCCGGGCGTGTTTTCCGGGTGGAAGACGGCGACCGAGAACGGACCCTCGAAACCCAGCGTGGCGACGATCATCTCGCGCCAGATGCGGCAGAGCTCGCGTTTCGGGAAGTGGCTTCGGTGTTCCTCGCAGAGCCGGTAGAGGATGCGGGCCTCGCGCGCCGGACGGATCTTGACGTCGTCGCCTTCCTTGACGTCGCGAACGCCCTCGACGACGCGGGTGCGGCGCTGGATCAACTCGTGGATGGCGCGATCGATGGAATCGATCTCGTCCCTGAGTGCCAGCAGCTTTTCTTCCTTGCTCGTCATCACCGGGGAATCCAAGTTCCGTTCCGCCCGCCCATCGGCCGAAGCCCGCTAGTGATAATGGCAAGGTCCGGCAAAATCAAAAGAAACTGCGTTCGGCGTCGGATGCGATGCGGCGGGTCTCCTTCGGCAGCGGCAGGTAGCCGCGCACCTTGGATTTGGCGCTGGCGGTGGTGCCGGCATAGATCTGCTTGGTGGCCTCGGCGATGATGACCCCGCCCAGCACCGGGAAGTAGTGGCTGCCGAGGGTTTCCCAGGCACCGGCGGCGGACTGGAACATGCGCGAACGCACCGGCGGCATGAACAGCGCGCGGGTGGTTTCCACCGGCGTGAACATGTTCTCGCGCAGCGTCATGGAGAGCTGCTGGCCGGAAAAGGGCAGCCCGTGGCCGAACGGCGTGCGCTCGAACCGGGCCCACAGCCCGCGCCGGTTGGGGACGATGACGATCAGCCGTCCCGAGCCGGCCAGCACCCGCCAGACCTCGCGCAGCAACGGCCTGACCTGTTCGGCGTATTCCAGCGCATGCACCAGGATTACCCGATCGAACGAGAGATCGTCGAAGGGCAGGTTCAACTCGTCCACCAGCGTCGTCAGGCTGTTCCCGTCGGCGGGCCAGTGCAGCACGCCCTGTTCGGCCGGCATGGCGGCAACGACCCGCTCGGCGCCCGCCTGCATGGCGCGCAGATAGGGCACGGCATAGCCCAGCCCCAGCACCGAGTGGCCCTTCAGGTCGGGCCAGATGGTGCGCAGGCGCGCGTTGATCATGCGCCGGGCCTGGCGGCCCAGCGACGAGCCGTAGAAATCGCGGATATCGATGACGTCGCGCCACATGGCCGAGAGCTTACACCGCCACCGCCGCGTTGACAGCAACGGATGGAACCGGGACACTGCCGGAGCATCGGACATCGGTGCGCTAACCTGAAAGCGACGCCATGCAACTCTATTACTGGCCGACTTCGCCCTACGCGCGCAAGGTGATGGTGGTGGCCAAGGAAACCGGACTGGAAGGGCGCCTGGAGCTGATCCACACCCTGCCCAGGGAGGCCGGGCACGATCTGCGCGACCGCAACCCGCTCGGCAAGATTCCGGCGCTGGTGGTCGACGACGGCCAGGTGCTGTTCGATTCGCCGGTGATCTGCGAGTACCTCGACAGCCTGCACGGCGGACGGCCGCTGATCCCTTCCGGCGGTGCGCACCGCTGGCGGGCGCTGCGCCAACAGGCCGAGGCCGACGGCATCCTCGACGCCGCGGTGCTGCGCCGCATGGAGAACGTCCGGCGCGAGGAACTCCGCTCCAAGGGCGCCATCGCGCACCAGACCGGCGCCATCCACCGCGCCGTGGCCGATCTCAACCAGAAAGTCGGCGAACTGGCCGGCGAGATCACCATCGGCCAGATCTCCATCGGCTGCGCGCTGGGCTATCTGGACTTCCGCTCCCCCGACGACGACTGGCGCCATTTCGCGCCGGACCTGTCGGACTGGTTCGCCGGTTTCTCGGAGCGGCCTTCCATGCAGGCGACGGTCCCCGCCGACCCGGCGTGAACCGCGGCAAGCTCAAGGCGGACTTCGAAGCGGCGCAAACCCTGCAGGCCGCCGGCCGGCTGGCCGAGGCCGAACGGTTGTGGCTGGATCTGGACGCCGCCATGCCCGGCCATGTGGGGGTGCTGACCAACCTGGCTTCCGTGCAATTGCAATTGGGCCGGCCGGACGCCGCCGAGGCGAGCGTCGGGCGTGCCTTGCAGCGCCAGCCGGGCCTGTTGGCGGCGCTGCAGGTCCATGCCGCCGCCGCCGAAGCGCGGGGCGCGGTGGCGGAAGCCATCCAACGCTTCGAACGCGTGCTCGCGCAGCAGCCGGACGCCGTTCCGGTGCTGGCGGCGCTGGCCCGGCTGCACCGCCGCCGCGAGGATTGGCCGGCGGCCCGGCGCCATGCGGTACGTCTGGCGGAACTGGCTCCCGGCATGGCCGCGCATTTCGACCTTTTGGGCGCGATCTGCCTCGCCATGAACGACCGTGCCGGTGCCGAGGCGGCGTTCGAGCGCGCGTTGCAACTCGAACCCGCACTGGCGTCGGCGCGCGCCAACCTGGGTGCGCTGTTCGCCGAGCGCCGCCAGTGGGACCGCGCGCTCGAGCACCTGGACGCGGCCCTCGCCCGGGACGCATCGGCGGCGGAGGCCCACAACAACCGGGGCAATGCGCTTGCGGGGCTCGGCCGCGCGGACGAGGCCGCTTCGGCCTTCACCCGCGCCCTGGAACTGAACCCCGATTTTGCCGACGCCGAATTCAACCTGGCCCTGATGCGGCTTCGCCGGGGGCGCTGGGCGGAAGCCTGGCCCGGCTTCGAGCGGCGCTGGGAGACCCGCCAGATGGCGCCGTTCCGGCGCCAGCTCGGCGTGCCGCGCTGGGACGGAGCGGAAGCGCCCAGCCGGACGCTGCTGGTCCATGCCGAACAGGGCATGGGCGACATGATGATGGTGGCGCGCTACTTCGCCCTGGCGGCGGCGCGGGTCGGGCGGCTTTTTGTGGAATGCCAACCGGAGCTGGCGCCGCTTTTGGCGGCCATGGACGGCGGATTCGATGTGGTCGCGGCGGGCGATGCGCTGCCGGCTTTCGATCTGGAACTCCCGGCCATGAGCCTGCCGGCGGTGTTCGGGACCGAACCCGAAACCGTGCCCTGGTCCGGGCCCTATCTGCGCGTGCCGGAAACGGGCGGCGGCCTCGAGGGGGCGGGGCTCAAGGTCGGGCTCGCCTGGGCCGGTAATCCGCGCAATCCGACCGATGCCGAACGATCCATGAATGCATCGCTTTTGGCGCCTGTTCTGGCGGTGCCGGGCTGTTCCTTCTTTTCCCTGCAATGGGGCGCGCCCGGCGATCAACTTGCGGCGGCGGGGCTGGCCGATGCGGTGGTGGACCTGCGCCCCCGCATGAGCGATTTCGCCGCCACCGCGGCGCTGGTGGCGGAACTCGATCTGGTGATTTCCATCTGCACATCGGTGGCGCACCTGGCGGGCGGCTTGGGCAAGCCGCTCTGGCTGATGCTGGCCGCCGGCGCCGACTGGCGCTGGCTGGAAAGCGGCGAGACAACGCCCTGGTATCCATCGGCGCGGCTGTTTCGCCAGGATGCGCCGGGCGATTGGGGCGGGGTCGTCGCCCGCATTGCCGACACCTTGCGGCACGGAACTTCGGAAGGGGGCTTTTCTCCCGCCTGACATGGATTACACTTCGCCGGCCGAAGCAAGGGGGGCATGAAGTGAGCGAAGACTGGAGCGAGCGCCTGAACGAGTTGACCCGGCGCCAGGCCGATGTGCGCGAGATGGGCGGGCCGGAGCGGGTCGAACGTCAACACAAGGGCGGGCGGCTGACGGTGCGCGAACGCATCGACCGGCTGGTCGACGATGGTTCCTTTCACGAAATCGGCTCCGCCGCCGGCATCGCCGAATACGACGCCAACGGCGATCTGGTGAAGCTCAACGCATCCAACTGCGTCATGGGCCGCGCGCGCCTGGACGGGCGGCCGGTGGTGGTGTCCGGCGACGACTTCACCCAGCGCGGCGGTTCCGCCGACGCCACCATCCGCGCCAAGGCCATGTACCCCGAGCAGATGGCGCGCGAGTTGCGCCTGCCGATCGTCCGCGTCATCGAGGGATCGGGCGGCGGCGGCTCGGTGAAAACCATCGAGACCACCGGCCGGCCGAACCTGCCGGGCGGGCTCGGCTCACTTTATGAGGTGATGCTCGAAAACCTGAGCTACGTGCCGGTGGTGACGCTGGGGCTGGGTTCCGTCGCCGGGCTCGGCGCCGCCCGGCTGGCGTCCAGCCACTATTCGGTGATGGTCAAGGAGATGTCGGCGATGTTCGTCGCCGGCCCGCCGGTGGTGGCCGGACTGGGCGAGGATCTCTCGAAGCAGGAACTGGGCGGATGGCGGCTGCAACTTTCCACCGGCGCCGTCGACGAGGCCGTCGACAGCGAGGACGAGGCTTTCGCGGCCGCCCGGCGCTTCCTCTCCTATCTGCCCGCATCGGTCGACGAACTGGCCGAGCGCAAACCCAACACCGATCCGGTCGAGCGCCGCGACGCGCATCTTTTCTCCATCGTGCCGCACAACCCGAAGCAGGCCTACGCCATGCGCCGCATCGTCGATTCCGTGGTCGACGCGGGGAGCTTCTTCGAAATGGGGCGGCTGTTCGGCCGCTCGGTGATTACCGGGCTCGCGCGGCTGGATGGCTGGCCGGTGGCGGTCATGGCGTCCGACCCCATGTTCACCGGCGGCGCCTGGACGTCGGACGCCTGCGAGAAGATCATCCGCTTCGTCGACATGGCCGAGACCTTCCACCTGCCCATCGTGCATCTCTGTGACTGCCCGGGCTTCGCCATCGGGCTGGAGGCGGAGAAGGCGCGCACCATCCGCTTCGGTGTGCGCGTCATGACCGCCATCACCCAGACCACCGTTCCTTGGTGCACGATCATCGTGCGCAATGCGTTTGGCGTGGCCGGCGCGTCGCACCGCCCGGCCGGGCGCTTTTCCATGTGCTACGCTTGGCTGTCCGGCTCCTGGGGTTCGCTGCCGCTGTCGGGTGGCATCGAGGCCGCCTACCGCGCCGAGGTCGACGCCGCCGACGACCCGCAAGCCAAACTGGCCGAGATCGAGGAACGGCTGGAAAAACTGCGCTCGCCGTTCCGGACCGCGGAAACCTTTCAGGTGGAGGAGATCATCGATCCCCGCGCCACCCGCGCCATTCTCTGCGATTTCGCCGACCTGGCGGCCAAACGCCGCGAACCCGGCCGGCGCACCTTCGGGATGCGCCCCTGAGGGCGATGCAAAAAAAGCGGGGCCCGGAGGCCCCGCTGGTATTCTTCGGAGATCGGGAAACCGATCACACCATGTACTGGCCACCGTTGGCGGAGATAGTCGAGCCGGTGATCAGGCCGGCGTCGTCGGAGGCCAGGAACACCACGCAGCGCGCGATTTCTTCCGGTTGGCCGAGGCGCCCCACCGGGATCGCCGGCAAGATGACCTCGTTCATCACCTTCTCCGGCACCGCCATCACCATTTCGGTGGCGATGTAGCCGGGCGCGATGGCGTTGACGGTGATGCCCTTGGCCGCCGTCTCCAAGGCGAGCGCCTTGGTGAAGCCCAATTCGCCGGACTTGGCGGCGGCGTAGTTGGTCTGACCGAACTGGCCCTTCTGGCCATTGATGGAACTGATCGAGATGATCCGGCCGAAATTGGCCGCGCGCATGTCGTCGATGACGTTCCGGCACATGTTGAAAAGCCCTGAGAGATTGGTGCCGATGACGGCGTCCCAGGCTTCCTTGTCCATCTTGTGCAGCGGCTTGTCACGGGTGATGCCGGCGTTGTTGACCAGCACCTCCACCGGTCCCAGGTCGGCCTTGATCTGGCCGATGGCGGCGGCGGCGGCGTCGAAGTCGCCGACGTCGAACTTATAGACCGGAATGCCGGTTTCAGCCTTGAAGGCGGCGGCGGCTTCGTCGTTGCCGGCATAGCTGGCGGCGACGTTATAGCCGGCGTCCTTCAACGCGACGGAAATGGCATGCCCGATCCCTCGGGTTCCACCGGTTACGAGTGCTACGCGTCCCATCGTTATGCTCCCTTCGTTTTTTGTTTCGTCTAGTCGCGTTCGACGCACATGGCGATGCCCATGCCGCCGCCGATGCAGAGCGTGGCCAGGCCCTTCTTGGCGTCGCGCTTCTGCATTTCATACAGCAGCGTCACTAGGACCCGCGCGCCGGACGCGCCGATCGGGTGGCCGAGCGCGATGGCGCCGCCGTTGACGTTGACCTTGTCGGTGTCCCAACCCAGGTCCTTGTTGACGGCGCAGGCCTGGGCGGCGAAGGCTTCGTTGGCTTCCACCAGGTCCAGGTCGTCGATGGACCAGCCGGCCTTTTCAAGCGCCATGCGGCTGGCTGGAATAGGCCCGGTGCCCATGATCGCCGGGTCGACGCCGGCGGTCGCCCAGGAAACGATGCGCGCCAACGGCGTGGCGCCGCGCTTGGCGGCTTCGTCCGAGCTCATCAGCACCACGGCGGCGGCGCCGTCGTTGATGCCCGACGCGTTGCCGGCGGTGACGGTGCCTTCCTTGTCGAAAGCCGGACGCAGTTTGCCCAGGCCCTCGGCGGTGACGCCTTCCTTCGGGTGTTCGTCGGTATCGACCACCACCTCGCCCTTGCGGGTCTTGATGGTGACGGGGACGATCTCGTCCTTGAAGCGGCCGGATTTCATGGCGGCTTCGGCTTTCTGCTGCGAGGAAGCGGCGAACTCGTCCTGCTCTTCGCGGGTCAGTTGCCACTGCTGGGCGATGTTTTCGGCGGTGTTGCCCATGTGATAGCCGGCGAAGGCGTCCATCAGGCCGTCGCGCAGCATGCTGTCGATCATCTCGGTGCCGCCCATCTTGACGCCGTCGCGCAGGTGCACCACGTGCGGCGCCCGGCTCATGCTCTCGTGGCCGCCGGCGACGACGATGGAGCTGTCGCCCATCTTGATCGCCTGGTAGCCGAGGGCCACCGTGCGCAGGCCCGAGCCGCAGAGCTGGTTGATGCCGTAGGCCGTTTTCTCATGCGGAATGCCGGCGGCCATGGCGGCCTGGCGGGCCGGGTTCTGGCCGGCGCCGGCGGCGAGAATCTGGCCCATGATCACTTCCGAGACATCTTCGGCGGCGACACCGGCGCGCTCCAGCGCACCCCTGATGGCGACCTCGCCGAGCTGATGGGCGGCGAGCGAGGCGAGCCCGCCATTGAAAGCGCCAACGGGCGTCCTGGCGGCGCCCACGATCACAACGTCAGTCATTTCCTTCGTATCCTCCTACGTTCGCGCCGCTCAAACTCGGCGGCACACGGTTGAATGCGGCGCCGGGGCGGAGTGCCGCCGACGCTGAGAACTCGGTATTTCGCAGTTGCAAAAACTCCCAACGCCTTATGTATCAACGTCTTTGTTGCGTTGCAAGAAAAAAATTGTGCAAGTGCGAAATAGAAAAAATAAGCCTCCGCTTCCCTGTTTGGGAAGGATCAGCTTACACGATGCCGCGCTTTTGAGTCTTGATCTAATTCAATGCCTTGGCGAGCCAGTCGGCCAGTGGCGTATACAAAAGCGAGCGCGCACGCCGCCCCGCCGCCATGCCGATGTGGCCGGCCTTGACCGTCTTCAGCCGCGCGCCGGGGATCAGCCGGGCTAGTGGTTCGGCGCTTTCCGGCGGCACGATGTAGTCGTCCCGGGGCACCACCACCAGCGTCGGCGCGTCGATCTCTCGGGGCTCGACCAGTGCGCCGGCGATGCGCCATTCCCCCTTGGCCGGCGTGTCCTCCAGGTACCATTGGAACAGGCATTCCTCCGCCACCGGGCCGGCCAGCGGCACGCCGTCGTTGAGCCAGTCCTCCAGGCGGACGAATTCCCGCGCCTTGTCCGAGTTTGCGGCAACGGCGGCGAATTGGCGGAACTTGTCGCCGACGCCGCCCGGGTTGAGGCCGGCGAACATGGCCTGCAGCAAGTCGATGGGCATCACGCCGAGTGCCTGGATCATGGCGCTCAATCCCGGTGCCGCCGCCGCCAGCCAGGGCAGGTTGGCTTCCTGGCCGGCCTGGAACGCCCAGGGGGTCGCCAGCAGCGCCAGCGCGCCGATGCGGCCCCGGTTGCGGGCCGCCAGCGCCAGCGCCAGATCGCCGCCCATGCAATAGCCGATCACCGCCGGCGGGCGCTTGCCCAGTGCCCGGGCCTCCTCGAAGGCGCCTTGCAGGGGGCCGGTGACGTAATCGGTGAGGGTGTAGCGGCGCTCCTCGGTGCCCGGTTCGCCCCAATCCAGCATCAGCGGGCGGAAACCGCGCGCCGCGAGATCGCGCATCAGGCTCCTGTCCTCGGCCAGGTCGAGCACGTAGTAGCGGTTGACCAGTGACGGCACCACCAGCACCACCGGCGCATCGGGATTGGCATCGGCGCCGTAATCCAGGAGCCGCGCGGCGCCCGACCGCCAGATTGCCGGCGGTTCCGGCGGCCTCGGCGGCCGGACGGCGGACTGATAGAGCCGCACCCCGGCGCTGAACGCGTCGAGACGCCTGAACGCTTCCTCTTGGACGGCGCGGGCGAAGGCCTCAGGATCGGCTTTTGCGAGGGCCTCGTTTAGCGCTTGCGCCGCCGTCTCCAAGCCGGGATTCCAGCTCAGCGACCCGCTTCTCAAGAGCGGCAAGGCGGTCAGCGATCCCATCATCGCCAGCGTCTGCGCCGCCAGGTGCAGCGCCAGCGGGCGCGGCCCCAGATTCGGCGGCACCTTCTCCTCCGGCGTCTCCTCCTTCGGCGTCGTCATTGCCGGCGGCCCGCTCCGCGGCGCCGGCGAAGGTCTGCGCCAGGTCCTGGGCGCCGGAACTCATCAGCGCCATGGTGCGGGCCAGGGTCTCCGACGCGTCGCGGTCGGAGGCCACGGCCTTCAAGTGCTCCTGCCACAGGTCCAGGTAGCGCCGCGCCAGATCGTGGAGGTCCGGCGGGGACGAAGTGTCGGTCATGGCGGATGTCTCCCGGTACGGCCAAGATGCTGCATCCCAACAACATTTCATTGCAGTGCAGCATCTTACGCTGTAATGATGAATGAGGCAAAAACCAAGGATTGCAAACATGGCCGAGGCCGTCGACGACAAAGCCGAAGACAATTCCGGCGAAAAGAAGGACGTGGTGACGATCAAGAAGTACGCCAACCGGCGGCTCTACAATACCGCGACCAGCAGTTACGTGACGCTCGACCACCTGTCCCAAATGGTCAAGGACGGCACCGACTTCGCCGTGTTCGACGCCAAGACCGGCGAGGACATCACCCGCTCGGTGCTCACCCACATCATCGTCGAGGAAGAGAGCAAGGGTCAGCACCTGCTGCCGATCTCGTTCCTGCGCCACCTCATCAGCTTCTACGGCGACAGCCTGCAGGCGGTGGTGCCCAACTATCTCGAGCATTCCATGCACGCCTTCGCACATAACCAAGAACAGATGCGCCGCGCCGTGCAGGACGCCTTCGGCGGCCTGACGCCGTTCGGCCAGTTCGAGGAAATGGGCAAGCAGAACATGACCTTGTTCGAGAACGCCATGAAGATGTTCTCGCCTTTCTATCCGGCCGGATCCGGTCCGGCGGGCGGCAATGGGGCGGCCACTGGGTCGGCTTCCGGGCCAACCAATGGATCGGCCAACGGTGCCGGTAACGGTGGCGCCGAACCGAAGAAGCAGGACGCGTCCGAACTCGACACCTTGAAGACCCAGCTCGCCCGCATGCAAGAGCAGCTCGAGCGCATGTCCAAGGCGGGCGACTGACCGCTTCCGGCCCTCAGCGCAGTTCGCGGACCACCCTGAATCCGAGCCAGTAGCTCTTCACCCCGGGCGGGTTCTTGGCCCGGTAGGCGGCGCCCGCCACCTTCGAGAAATAATAGAACGAGCCGCCGCGGATGACGCGGTTGTTGCAATCGCCCGTGGTGCGCGCCGACGCGTCCTTGGGCGCGCCCCGGTGGTCCGGGTTCCAGCAGTCCGCCGTCCATTCGAAGACATTGCCGGCGGTGTCGAACAGCCCGAACGGGTTGGGCTTGAACGAACCGACGGGCAGCGTGCCGTGCGAGCAGCAGGAATGGTCCTTGGGCGTGCAGCATTGGCGCGATTCGCAATCGCGGCAGTTGGCCATCTTGGTGCCGATGTCGTCGCCCCACCAGAACTGCGTCGTGGTGCCGCCCCGGTGCGCGTATTCCCATTCCGCCTCCGACGGCAGCCGGTAGGTGGCGCCGGTCTTGGCGGAAAGCCATTTCACGTAGTTCTGCACCTGATGCCAATCGACGTTGATGACCGGGCGGCGGATGGTGCCCCAGCGGTGGTCGTCGGGCTTGTGCAGGCAGCCGCCTTCGGCGACGCAGGCGAACCACTCGCGGAAGGTGACCTCATAGCGGCCGATGGCCAGCGGGCGCTTGATGTTGACCCGGTGCGCGGGGCCGTCGCGCTTGCGCTTGGAGCCGAGCCCCATGATGTAGATGCCGGCCGGCATCACCACCATCTCCGGGCAGGCATCGCAATCCTTGAACACGCTGCCGACCACGGGCTTGGCGGGCTTCTGCGCCTGCGCCGGCACCTGCGTCTGCACCGGCGCCTGCGCCTGCGCTTGGACCTGTGCCTGCGCGAGGGCGGCGAACAATGCGGCAATGACGGCGAAGAGGCGGATCAACTTCATGGCGGCGTCCCTTTCTCTTGATGGGTAACCGTTGCGTTGGAATGGTTGTCTTCGCCGCCGCGATCGTCAAGCGCCGATGCCAGGCGGCGATGCGCCCAGCCGGCGGTTTCCGCCACCAGCGGCGATCCGTCGCCCTGCAGTCGCGCCGCGATGGGCAAGAGCGCGGCGTCGGCGCTGTTGGCGATGGCGATGAGCACGTTGCGCAAAAACCGCGCCCGGCCGCTGCGCTTGATGGGCGAGCCCTTGAACATGGCGTCGAAGCCCGCTTCGTCCAGCGCCGCCAATTCCGCCAGCTCCGGCGCGCCCAGATCGCCGCGCGGCAGGAAGGCGGGGTCCGTGGCGGGCGCCGCGAACTTGTTCCACGGGCAGACCGCCAGGCAGTCGTCGCAGCCGTAGATCCGGTTGCCCATGCGGACCATCAACTCGGGCTCGATCATGCCCTGGTGCTCGATGGTCAGGTACGAGACGCAGCGCCTGGCGTCCAACTGGCCGGGGGCCGGGAAGGCATCGGTGGGGCAGGCCTTGAGGCAGGCATCGCAACTGCCGCAGCGGTCCGCCGCCGGCACGTCGGGGGGGAGTTCGAGCGTGGTGAAGATCTCCGCCAAGAACAGCCAGGAGCCGAAATCGCGCGAGACCAGGTTGGTGTGCTTTCCCTGCCAGCCCAATCCGGCGCGCGCGGCCATGGGTTTCTCCATCACCGGCGCGGTATCGACGAAGAGCTTCAGTTCGATGTCGGCAAAGCGTTCCTGCAACCCGCGCGCCACGGCGCGGGCGCGTTTCTTCAGCGTGTCGTGGTAGTCGCGGGCCGGTCGCGCATAGACCGAGACCGCGCCCCGGTCCGGCTTTGTCAGGATTTCCAAGGGATCGTCGGCGGGCGCGTAGCTGGCGCCGAGCACGATTACCGACTTGGCCTCCGCCATCAGCGCCTTGGGGTTGCCGCGCGGGTTTTCGTCGCTCCACTTGACCTGCGCGAGCCATCCCATGTCGCCGTGGCGGCCGGCCGCCAGGAACCGGGCGAGGGCATCGGTGTCCCTGGCGTCGGGCTCGGCCGAGGCGAAGCCGACGGCGTCGAACCCCTCCCGGCGCGCCAATTCGCGGATCAGGGCGCGCGGGTCGCTGGGCGGGTGTTGGCTCATGCGGCGGTTTCCGGCGGCAACGGGTGCTGGACCATCGGGCGCACCATACTATATATGTGCCCACGGAACAGTGCGTTTAGGGAACCGTCATGGCGATCCGTTTTACCATTCTCTACGTGGCGCTGATCGTGTTGGTCAACTGGGGCTTCACGGTGGTGCCCCTGATGCCGTTGCCGGGCGGCGAGATGTGGCCGCCCATGTCGCTGGTCGTCGGGCTGGTGTTCGTGGCGCGCGACTACGCGCAGCGCGAGATCGGCCACAAGGTCATCATCGCCATGCTGGTCTCGGCGGCGCTGAGCTACGTCATGGCCAACCCCTTCGTCGCCGTCGCGTCGCTGAGCGCCTTCCTGATCAGCGAATTCGCCGATTGGGCCGTCTATTCGTTCACCCGCCGGCCGTTCAGCCAGCGCGTGCTGCTTTCCAGCCTCATCGGCACGCCCTTGGATAGCGCCGTGTTCCTGGCGATTATCGGACATTTCTCGCTCGTCGGCGTGGTGGCGATGACCTTGAGCAAGATGTTGGGTGCCTTGGCCGTCTGGTGGCTGGTGCGCCGGCGCGAGGCCCAAACTGCCTAAAGCCGTCCTGCTGCTGTCGGGCGGGCTCGATTCCGCCACCGTTGCCGCCGTCGCCCGCGACCGGGGCTACAGCCTTGCCGCCATCAGCTTCGAATACGGCCAACGCCACCTGGGCGAACTGGAAGCGGCGAAGCGCGTCGCCGCCGCCCAGGGCATCGCGCGCCACCACGTGGCGCGCATCGATCTCCGTGCTTTCGGCGGCTCGGCGCTGACCGACGACATCGACGTGCCGAAAGGCCGCGACGACGAGGAAATCGGCGACGGCATCCCCATCACCTACGTCCCCGCGCGCAACACCATTTTCCTGGCCCACGCGCTGGCGCTGGCGGAAGTGGAGGGGGCGAACGACATCTTCATCGGCGTCAACGCGCTCGACTATTCCGGCTATCCCGATTGCCGCCCGGAATACATCGAGGCCTTCCAGCGGATGGCCAACCTGGCGACCAAGGCCGGCGTCGAGGGCGAGAGCCCGCTCACCATCCACGCGCCGCTGCAAAACCTGACCAAGGCCGGCATCGTCGAGCTGGGGACGCGCCTCGGCGTCGATTACGCAGAGACCCTGAGTTGCTACGACCCGCCCGGCGGGCCCGGCGATTTCACCCACTGCGGCGAATGCGACGCCTGTCGGCTGCGCCGCAAGGGCTTCCAGGAAGCCGGCATTCCCGACCCCACGGTTTATCGCGCCTGAACGCCCGGCGGCGCTTGCAGTGGGCATTCCAGGTGCTAGTTTACGCACATCGTATTCGTAGGTGCCGCCGGAAATCGTGAGAAGCGGCACCAGGTCAACATGGAGGCTAACGTGAAGAGCTTGAAGATTTTTGCCGCCGTCACGGCGGTCGCGGCGCTGGCCGCAACGGGCGCGAGCGCGGAAACCCGCGTCACCTACAAGTCGGCGAAGTCGACTTCGTCCTATTACCAGATGGCGGTGCAGATCGCCGAAGCCATGAAGAAGGGCTCCAAGGGCGACATCATCGTCACCGTCGAAGAGAGCCAGGGCTCCGTGCAGAACGTCAAGGAAGCGGCGGCGCGCACCGGCAACTACGTGTTCACCACGCCGCCGGTGCTGGTCAAGCTGGCGCAGACGGGCGCGGCCATGTTCAAGGGCAAGACCGATCCCAAGTTCGCCGACATCCGCGCGCTGTTCCCGATCCCGTCGCTGACCATGCACTTCGTGCTGCGCAGTGACGCCGGCGTCAAATCCTTCGCCGATCTGGACGGCAAGACCATGCTCATCGGCAAAGGCTCCTTCGGCGCCAAGGAAGGCGCCAAGTACCTGGATCTGTTCGGCCTCAAGGACAAGGTGAAGCTCGCCAATGTCGAGCTCAACGCCGCCGTCAACGCGCTCAAGAACAAGCAAATCGACGGCTTCGTCACCGCCGGGTCGTGGCCGGCGCCGAACGTCATCGAAGCCGCCGCATCGACCGGCGTGACGCTTTTGTCGCTGTCGGACGATCAGATCGCCAAGACCAAGCGCGCCAAGCTGGTGATTCCGGCCGGCACTTACGCCGGCGTGGATACGGATACCGTGACCACCTCTTTGCCGGTGGTCGCGCACACCACCACGGCGATGAGCGACGACGTGGCTTACGCGGTGACCAAGACCTATTGGGAGCAGAAGAAGGCCATGGGCGCCGATCACCCCTGGTGGAACGGCGTCTCCGGCGCGCTTCTTTCCAATGTCTTCGGGAAGATCCACCCGGGCGCGCTCAAGTACTATGACGAGGCCGGCATTAAGGTGCCGGACGCCAACCGCTAATCGGCGGATCGGAAGGTTGCGATGACGGCGCCCGCGCGCCTGGTCTTCGGGGCGCTCGGCGCCGTCTCCATCGCCTTCCACCTGGGCCTGATCTTCTCCGGGCTCGTTCCCAACCTGGTGGCGCGGCCGCTGCATCTGCTGCTGGCGCTGCCCTGGGTTTTTCTTTTCGCAACTGAATCGCGGCGTTCGCTTTGGACCGGCTGGGCCTTCACGCTGGCCGGCGCCGCCTGCTGCCTCTACATCGTCGCCAACGAGGAAATGCTCGCCGACCAGTACGGCGCGCTTGAGGGCGACGGGCAACTCGTCATGGCGGTGGCGATCCTGGCCGTGGTGCTGGAAATGGCGCGCCGCGCCATCGGCTGGCCGCTGCCGTTGGTTGCCGCCATCGCGCTCGTCTATGGGCTTTGGGGCCAGTTCCTGCCGGGTGAGTTCGGCCATCCCGGCCTGCCGGTGGCCAGTTTCCTCGGCACGCTGACCATCGCCGAGGGCGGCATCTGGGGCAGCCTGACCGGCATTTCCGTCAATATCGTCGCCATCTTCGTCATCATGGGCGCGGTGCTGAACGCCGGCGAGGCGGGGCAGGGGTTCATGAACCTCGCCGCCGCGGCGGCCGGGCGGCTGAAGGGCGGTGCGGCCAAGGTCTCGGTGCTGTCGTCGGCGTTGTTCGGTTCGATCTCCGGCTCGGCTTCGGCCAACGTCGCCTCCACCGGCGCCATCACGCTGCCGGCCATGCGCAAGCTCGGTTATCCCCGCGCGCTCGCCGGCGCTGTCGAGGCGGTGGCGTCGTCCGGCGGGCAGATCATGCCGCCCTTGATGGGCGCCGGCGCCTTCGTCATGGTCGAGCTGACGGGCGTTCCCTATACCGGCATCGTCGCCGCCGCATTGCTGCCGGCGATCCTCTATTTCGCCGCCGTCTGGATCGGCATCAACGCCTTCGCGCGCCGTTACCACCTCAAGGGCCTGGCGCCGGAGGACCGGCCGGCGAACAAGGTCGTCGTGGTGACGGCGATGTTTTTCGCGGTGCCGTTCGCGGTGCTTTTGGAGCGCATGTTCATCGGCGGGTACACGCCGCAGTACGCGGCCTGCGTCGCCATCCTGGTCGCCTTCGTCATGCTGTTCGTCGATGGCCGGCTGACCTTCTCGATCCCGCGCACCCTGGCGCGGCTGGAAGCCGTCGCCTTGGGCGCGGGCAAGCAGATCGCCATGATCGCGGCGATCATCGTTTGCGCCTCGATCGTCATCGGCGTGCTCGGCCAGACCGGGCTTGGGGTGAAGATCACGTCCCTCATCCTTTCGGCGTCGGGCGACGCCATCTGGCCGGCCTTGTTGCTGACCGCGCTGGCCTGCCTGGTGCTGGGCATGGAAGTGCCGACCACGGCCGCTTACGTGATTTGCGTTTCGGTCGCCGGGCCGGCGCTGCAGTCGCTGGGGCTGGAGCCGTTGCAGGCGCATCTTTTCGTCTTCTGGTTCGCGCTGCTGTCGACCATTACGCCGCCGGTCTGCGGCGCCGTCTTCATCGCGGCGGGCATGGTCGAGGAGGACTGGCTGAAGGTCGCCGGCCGCGCCATGATGCTGGGCATCGGCCTCTACCTGATCCCGCTCGGCATGATCGCCAATCCCGCGCTCATCGGCCTCGAGACCGCGCCGCTGATGGCCGTGGCGGCGGCGGTGAAGATCGGCTTCGGGCTCGGCTTCATCTCGCACGCCGTCATTGCACCGAGCGCGCCCTGGCGGCGCATCGGCGAAGCGACGCTGGGCCTGGTGTTGCTGTTCGCGCCGATGCCCTGACAACCGGTTCGGCCGCGAACCCGGCGTGATAGAAAAGCCAACAAAAACCCGTAAAACGGGAAATAGTGAGGAAAATTGCGCCATGCCGTCCGACGCCGTTCTTCCCTATGGGGTTTGCGTTGTGTTGCGCGCGTCCGCCTGGCGCAACTCGGTCTTCAGCACCTTGCCGTAGTTGTTCTTCGGCAGGGCGTCGACGCGCACGTAGGCCTTGGGCCGCTTGAAGCGCGCGATCCGCTCAAGGCAGAGCTGGTCCAGTTCCGCCTCGGGCGCGGTGCCGACGACGTAGGCGACGATGATCTCGCCCCATTCGGGATCGGGCCGGCCGATGACCGAGACCTCGCTGACGTCCGGGTGCTCGAGCAGCACTTCCTCCACCTCGCGCGGGTAGATGTTGGTGCCGCCGGAGATAATCACGTCCTTGGCCCGGTCCTTGAGTGTGAGAAACCCATCTTCGTCCACGGCGCCGACGTCGCCGGTGTGCAGCCAGCCGCCCTTGAGCGTCTCGGCACTGGCGTCCGGGTTTTGCCAATAGCCCTTCATCACCGCGTCGCCGGCGACCAGAACCTCGCCGGTCTCGCCGGGTGGCAGCGTCGCATCGTTCTCGTCGGCGACGCGCACGGCGACGGCGGAATTGGCGATGCCGACCGACGCGAGGCGTTCGGCCCAGCGCGGATGGGTCTTGTCGGCGATGGTGGCGCGATTGCAGACCGTGATGGTCATCGGGCTTTCGCCCTGGCCGTAGATCTGCGCCAGGCAGGGCCCGAAGCGATCGAGCGCGGCGCGGGCGTCCTCGACGTACATCGGCCCGCCGCCGTAGACGATGGCGCGGAAGCCCGACTTCGGCGTCTCGGCGGGGCTTTCGACCATGCGCTTGACCATGGTCGGCGCCGCGAACAGCGACGTGCCCGGCCAGGCGTCGGCGAGGCGGAAGATCTCGGCGGGGTCGAAACCGCCCGATTCCGGGACCACGTTGCAGGCCGCCGCCAGGACGTGCGGCACCATGTAGATGCCCGAGCCGTGGCTCATGGGTGCGGCGTGGATGATGGCGTCCGTCGGCCCCGTCGGGTCGATGTCGGAATGATAGGCCAGCGCCATGGCGTAGAGGTTGCGGTGCGTCAGCATCGCGCCCTTGGGCCGGCCGGTGGTGCCCGACGTATAAAACAGCCAGGCGAGGTCGTCCGGCGCCGCTTCGGCCAGCGGCGCCGGCGCGCCGGCGAACAGCGCCTCGTAATCGGTGCCTTCGAAGACCACCAGTTTCTCGAGCGAAGCCGGCGCGTGGTCGCCGATGGCGCCGGCCAGTTCCGGCCCGGCGAGGCAAACGCGCGCGCCGGAATTTTCCAGGATGTAGCCCAATTCCGCGCCGTGCAGCTTGGCGTTGGCCGGCACCGCGGCGAAGCCGCCCCACCAGATGCCGTAGAGCGCCTCGACGTATTCGGGGCGGTTCTTGGAGCAGATCGCGACGCGTTCGCCGGCTTCCAGCCCCAATTGCCTGAGCCCGCCGGCGAGCCGGGCAGCGCGGTCCATCAGCGCCGCGTAGTCCTGAACCGTCCGCTCGCCGAGCGCCACGGCGGGATTTTCGGGGAACGCCTTGCCGGCGCGTTCGAGCCACAGCGCCATGTTCACGGGCTTAACCCTCCCCGGCCTCGATCCTGACGTCCCAGGTGATCTCGGCGGTTTCCGAGATCATCTTCGACGCCGAGCAGTATTTCTCCACCGATAGCCGCACCGCTTCCTCCGCCTTGGCCTGCGCCACGTCGCCGGTCACGGTGAAGCTCATGTGCGCCTTGACGAACACCGCCGGCACCGCGTCGGCGCGCTCGGCGCTCAACTCGCAGACCACGTCCTCGACCGGCTGGCGCATCTTCTTGAGGATCGAAACCACGTCGAAGCTCGAGCAGCCGCCCATGCCGATCAACAAGACCTCCATCGGCGAGGCGCCGATGCGCACCGCGCCCTCGGCGGCGGAGCCCTCCATCACGAACGACTGGCCGCGCTCGGTGGAGCCGATGAACCGCAGCCCGCCGGCCCAATCGACCCGGCCCTTGAGTTGAGCGCCCGCCATCAGCCGCGCCCCCGGTAGGGCGCCACGCCCTGGTCCGGCAGCCACAGGCCGTCGGGCGGTTCGGCCGACTGGTAGAAGACATCGATGGGGATGCCGCCGCGCGGATACCAATAGCCGCCGATGCGCAGCCATTTCGGCGAAATGGCGTCCTCGATGCGCTTGGCGACGGTGAGCGTGCAGTCCTCGTGGAACGAGGGATGGTTGCGGAACGAGCTCAGGAACAGCTTCAGCGACTTGCTCTCGACGATGGCGTCCTCGGGCACGTAGTCGATGACCAGGTGGGCGAAATCCGGCTGGCCGGTGACCGGGCAGATGGAGGTGAACTCGGGCGCCGTGAACCGCACCAGGTAGTCGGTCTCCTGGTGCGGGTTGGGGACCGCCTCCAGCACGGCCTCGTCGGGGCTCGCCGGTAAGTCCGCGGCGCCGCCCAACTGGGTCAGGTTCTCATAGATGTTGTCGCTCATGCCCGCATGGTCCCCATTCCGGGACTTAGGGTCAATGGCGGTTTTCGAAGCCGCGATTCGAGCCAGTCCAGCACCGCCGGCAGGTCCCATGAAGCGCCAAAACGGTGCGCGTAAGTCGTTGAAAACGCAGGCGCCGTAATTTTTTTGACGGAACGAAGCCAAGACCCCGGCACTTGGGCGGCGGCTCCGTCACCCCCACCCCGGCCCTTCCCCATCGAGGGGGAGGGAGTAACAGGTCGGCACGCATTCGGCCGTTCCCTCCCCCCTTGTGGGGGAGGGTTAGGGTGTGGGGCGCGCTTGCCCATCCGCTTCCTCAGCGCCTGGCGCCGCGCCAGCAACTGCTCGACCTGGATCAAGGCCTCTTGCAGCCTGAACTCCAGCCGTCCGACCCGGTCGAGCGCGCGGATTTCCCTGAGCGTGGCGCGGAAGGCGTTCTCCGCGCCTTCGCGGCGCACCAATGTCATCAGCCGGGTTTCGGCCTCCAGGGCGCGGCCGAGCCGCCACCAGATTTCGGCGAGCCGCCGCGCCAGCCTCGTCTCGTAGCGGCCGACCGGGCGGAAGTCGTCGATCACCGCCGCCAGGATGGCGCCCAGCGCGGCCCGGTCGGCGTCGGTGACCACCCGCATCTCGGCATAGACCCCATGCACCAGCGCGTTCATGGACGAACGGCGCTTGCCGTCGGCCGTGCGGGGACCGGTGGAGCGGCGCGCGTTGGCGCGGTTGGCGGCGAGGCGGGCAGCCGATGGCATCGGACTTTCCTTGACTATGAAAGGTAAATATACCTAGTCAATGGCAAAAAGTCAAGGTCGCTGCGCGTCTTTACCGGACGCCGGACCGGCCTGTCGAAAACGGATTTCGGAAAAAAAGTGTGACGCGCTGCCGCGGACAATGCGGGGGCAGGATCGGTCCGCCGGCGGATGCCCGTTCGGGCACCTGGGCGCGTCACACAATAGCTAGCGAGGTGAGTAGAGGGCGGTTACTCGGCCGACATCAGCTTGCCGTCCTTGATGACGGCCTTCTGCTCGCCGGAAAGTTCCAGCTTGTCGCCGGCTTCGTTGGAAACGACGCACTTCTCGCAGACGCTTTCCACGGTCTCGCCGGCGGCGATTTCGACCGGGCTGGATTCACCGCCTTCGGTGACGGTGACGGTGCGGTCTTCGGTGTCCTGGTTGGAAATGTCGACGGCGTGCGCGGGTTGCGCGAGCACGAATACCGAAAGCGCCGCGGCGCCGACGGTGAGCAGGCTCTTCATCTTGGGTGTCTCCAGTTTCAAGAGAGTCGTCCGGAAGTGGACAGGGCCATTTATCGCCGATTTTTAATGCCAGTGATAGCGAATTTAATTAGTGTTGATATCGAAAAATATGATATCATTTTTACCATCGTCAACCGCCCGGAAACCGCCCGGAAACTGCCATGGACGTGGTTCTCGCCAAGACCTTCATCGCCGTCTGCGATGTCGGCAACTTCATCAAGGCGTCGGAACGCCTAAATGTGACGCAATCCACCGTCAGCGCGCGGATCAAGCAGTTGGAGGAGCAACTGGGCCAGCCGTTGTTCGTGCGCACCAAGGCCGGCGCCAGCCTGACGCCGGCGGGCCAGCGGTTCCTGCCGTTCGCGGAGAAGTTCGCGCAGACCTGGGAACACGCCCGCCAGGAGATTTCCCTGCCCGAATCGATCCGTGCCATTCTCACCGTCGGCGCCGAGTTCACGCTCTGGGAGCGGCTTTTGGTCAACTGGGTTCCGTGGATCCGAAAAGCCTTGCCCGATCTGGCGGTGCGCGCCGAGGTGGGAAACTCCGGGCAGCTCATGGGCCGCCTGGCGGAGGGATTGCTGGACCTGGCCGTGACCTACACGCCGCAGCAGCGATCGGGCCTGATCGTCGAGGAACTGATGGTCGAAGACCTGGTGCTCGCCGGATCGCGGCCGCAAGCCCTCGGGCCCGAGGACGACGACTATATCTACGTCGACTGGGGCCCGGATTTCCGCATGGAACACACGGATGCCTTCCAGCACAGCACCAGCCCCGTCCTGGCGGTGGATTACGGCCCGCTGGCCTTGCAGCACATCCTCGTCAACGGCGGCTCCGCCTATCTGCCCCTGCGGCTGGTCCGGACCCGGTTGCAGGACGGCTCGCTGCATCGGATCAAGGACGCGCCCGTCTTCCAGCGCTCCGCCTACATCGCGCGCTATCCGACCGACGACGATGCCCGCTTCGAAACCGCGATCCAGGGATTGCGCTACGTGGCCGCGCTCGAACCCGAGGTTTGAGGGGCAAGCGCCGCCAATTTTAAATATCGGAGTTTTCAATAATAAAATCATATTAAATTCGTTTTTAAGATGATGTTCTTGGGTGTACAGACGGTCACGGGCGAGCGGTTTCGCCCGATCCGGTTCCGGAACCATGACGGAGCCACGATGGAGACTACGATGGAGCCCACGATGGAGCCCACGATGGAGCCACGACCATGAACAAGTTTCGCCGAAACCACCGCATCCGCCGCATCGCCATCGGCCGCCGGCGGCTGACCCAGATTGCGGTGTCGCCGCGGCTTTCCCGCACTCCCCGTCCAAGGAACAAGACCCAATGAACCGTCTTCTTGCCGCCGCCATCCTCGCCGCCATCCTCTCCGCCGCCTCGATGTTCGCCCCGGCTCCGGCCCTGGCGCAGGCCGGCGCGCAGAAACCCGGCGATTCCTGCGCCGCCATCACCGACGTGAAGCAGAAGGTCGCCTGCATCAAGGCACGCAGCGCCAAGCTGAAGGGCAAGATGCCGCCGTCACCGCCGAAACCGCCGGTGCCGCCGAAAAAGCCCTGACCCCTGAAATGCCGGCACCGGCGGGTGGTGCCGGCGCCACAACCGACATATCTATTGAATGAAGGGCCGGCGCCTATCGAGGGCCGGTCCGAACGCATGGTTTCTGTCCATCGAGAGGTCATCGTGCCTGACAAGCTATACAAGATCCTGGGGGTCAAGCCGGACGCCACCGAGAAGGAAATCCGGCAGGCCTACCGCAATCTGGCGAAGAAGCATCACCCGGACCTGAACCCCGGCGACAAGGCGTCGGAAGACAAGTTCAGGGAGGTGCAGGCCGCCCACGACATCCTTTCCGACGCCGCCAAGCGGCGCCGGTACGACGCCGGCGAGATCGACGCCGAGGGCAAGGAGACGCCGCGTGCGTTCTACCGCGAATATGCCGGCGGCGGCGACGGCCATGCCTACCGCTCCACCGCCGGCTTCGACGATCTCGGCGACATCTTTTCCGACCTGTTCCGCCGCAGCCATGGCCAGGCCGGTGCCGAAACCCACATCCGCATGCAGGGCGGCGATCTCCGCTACCAGTTGGAGGTGCCGTTCCTGGACTCGCTGCTGGGCACCACGACACGCCTGACGATGCCCGGCGGCCAGACCCTCGACGTCACCATCCCGCCCGGTCACCGCGACGGCCAGGTGCTGCGCCTTAAGGGCAAGGGCATGCCCGGTATCGGCGGCGGCCATGCCGGCGATGCCTATATCGAAGTGCACGTGAAGCCGCATCCCACCTTCCGCCGCGACGGCGACGACATCGTCGTCGAATTGCCGATTTCCCTGGACGAGGCGGTACTCGGCGCTTCCGTTCCGGTGCCGACCGTGCACGGCCCGGTGACCATGAAGGTGCCGAAGGGTGCCAACACCGGCGACGTGCTCAGGCTCAAGGGCAAGGGCGTGCCGGCGCGCGGCAAGCGCCCGGCCGGCGACCAGCGGGTGGTGCTGAGCGTCAAGCTGCCGAAGACCGTCGACGCCGATCTCGCGGCCGCCATCGGCGAGTGGGCCAAGACCCACCACTACGATCCGCGCCGGGACATGGCGCGGGGCAAGGCGAAGGGAGGCTGAGGCGATGATGAACGAAAGAGACGTACTCGGCCGTTTCCATGGCCTCGGCCGCAAGACGCTAATGGTTTGGATCGAACGCGGCTGGCTGGCGCCGGAACGCGGCCGGCACGGCTACCGGTTCCGCGAAATCGACCTGGCCCGCATCCGCCTGATCCGCGAGTTCACCCGCGAGATGGCCTTGGACGACAACGCGCTCGACGTGGTGCTGCCGTTGCTCGACCAGGTGCACGGCCTGCGCCACCGGTTGCGCTGCCTGGCCGAAGCCGTCAGCGCCGAACCGGCCGAGGTGCGCCGGCGCATCGCGGCGGAGCTGGAGGCGCGGGCCGGCCGCCGATAGGCGGTGCGGCCGCGTAGCCGGAAAAATCATTGGTTCAACCATTGACAAAATTTCGACCCCCGGCCTAGGATCGCCCTTCGACGCCTGATCGGGAGGGTTTCATGGCGGAGGGCTTGAGGGAGCGGATCCTTTACGGGGCGCGTGACGGCGTGGCGACGATCACCATCGACCGGCCGGAAAAGAAAAACGCGCTCACCTTCGAGATGCTGGACGAGATCGTCCGTTACGTGGACGCCGCCGAGCGCGACGACGACGTGCGCGTCATCGTCCTCCGGGGCAACGGCGACGATTTCTGCGTCGGCCACGATCTCGACCAGGTACCCGGCATGTACGGCGGCACCGACAAGGACAACCGCCGCCCGGCGCAGCGCACGCGGCTCAGTTTCGACCGCCGCCACGCGGAACAGTTCCGCCGCATCCTGTTCTCGGAAAAGCCGGTATTGGCGCTGGTGCGCGGCAACTGCATGGGTGCGGGCATGTATTTGGTGGAGGCCGCCGATCTCGCCATTGCCGACGAGACCGCGCGTCTCGGCCATCCGGAGCAGCGCATGAACCTCTGCGGTGCGTCGTACCTGCTGACCATCGACATCCTCACCATGGGGCCGAAGCGCGCGCGGGAGATGCTGTTGCTGGGCGACATGATGGACGCCCGCGAGGCCAAGGACTTCGGGCTGGTCAACCGGGTCGTGGCCGACGGCGAGTTGGATGCCGCCGGCGAGGCCTGGGCCGAACGCATCGCCAGATTGCCGCGCGACGGCATCGCGGTGGGCAAGGCGGCCATGCACGCGGCGCTCGACAGCCTGGGCGCCAACAGCCAGTTCGTGCAGGGATACATGGCCCATACCATCGGCACCAACGTGCGGTTCGAGGAAGGCGAGTTCAATTTCCTGCGCCGCCGCCGCGACAAAGGCGTCTCCGGCGCCGCCGCCGAACGGGACTCATTTCACGCGGGCGATGACGGGAACGACGGCAAGGACGACTGAGCCGCAACTTCACAGCATAAGGAAAACGACGACATGGCAGGGGCATTGAACGGGGTGCGGGTTCTGGATTTCACCCAGATGATGGCGGGGCCCTTGTGCCCGGCGCTGTTGGGCGATTTCGGCGCCGACGTGATCAAGGTGGAGCCGCCCGCCGGCGACGCCATGCGCCACACCGGCGAGGTTCGCCTGGGCGGCGAGTCCGACTACTTCCTCAGCGTCAACCGGAACAAGCGCTCCGTCGTGCTCGACCTCAAGTCAGCGGAGGGCCAGCGCGCGGCGCAGGCGCTCGCCGCCACTGCCGACGTGGTGATCGAGAACTTCCGTCCCGGCACCGTCGGGCGTTTCGGCCTCGCCTATGAGGACGTCCGGCGTGAAAATCCCGACGTCATCTACTGTTCCATCACCGGCTTCGACCCGGACGGCCCCGACCGCGACCGCCCGGCGCTGGACCCGGTGATGCAGGCGTTGTCGGGCCTGATGTCGCTGACCGGCGACGCCGACTCGGGCCCGCTCTGTACCGGCATGCCGATCTCCGATTTCGTCACCCCGGTGATCGCCACCGTCGGCGTGCTCGCGGCGCTCTACAACCGCGCCGCCACCGGCAAGGGCCAGAAGGTGGAGCTCTCCATGCTCAACGCCTCGGTGTTCGCCACCATGCCGCGCGAGGGCCACTATTTCGCCACCGGCCAGGAGAACGAACTTCTGGGCAACCGCCACTTCCAGTTGGTTCCCTACAACGCCTACGAAACCCGCGACGGGCGCTCGATCATGGTCATCGCCCACAACAACAAGTTCTGGCACGCGCTGTTGAAGGGCATGGACATGGGAACCCTGGAGAGCGACCCGCGCTTCACCAACAACGCCGATCGCGTCGCCAACCGCGACGCCCTGGAAGACATGCTGTCGGCGCGCTTCCGCGAAGACGACTTCGATACCTGGATCGAGCGCCTGACCGCCGCCGATGCCATCTTCGCGCCGGTGCGCGGCCTCGCCGACGTGTTCAACGATCCCTATATCGCCAAGACCATGGTGGCGAAAATGGCGCACCCCAAGGCCGGCGACATTTCCCTGCTGGCCAACCCGATCAAGTTTTCGGCGACGCCGGCATCGGTCGATCTGGCGCCGCCGGTTCTGGGTGAACACACGGACGACGTGCTGGCCGGGCTCGATGGGCCTGGGGGCGGCTCGCCCTGGCGCGCGGACAAGGGATCGGAGGGCTGAAACCTTGACCATGTTCGCTCCCATCGAGACCCGGCGCGCGGCGGATGCGATCATCGAACAGGTTCGCGGCCAGGTGGCCGAGGGCGCGCTGGTGCCGGGCGACCGGCTGCCGCCGGAGCGCGAATTGGCGGCGGCCTTCGGCGTCAGCCGCAACACGGTACGCGAAGCGCTGCGTTCGCTCGAGAACACCGGCCTGTTGACGCTGAAGAAGGGGGCGGCCGGCGGCGCCTTCATCGCCAACGACGTGGCGCCGGCCATCGTTTCGGGGTTCGCCGACCTGTTCGCCTTCGGCGTCATCCGGCCCGAGCACCTGGCCGAGGCGCGGCTTCTGGTCGCCACCACGTCGGCGCGCCTGGCCTGCGAGCGCGCCAGCGACGCGGACCTGGCCGAACTGGCGGCCTGCGTCGACGACGCGCTGGCCGCCGGCGGTGCCGGCGACATGACGGCCCGCAGCGAGGCCAACCTGCGCTTCCACCGGCTGTTGGCCGAGGCGTCCGGCAACCCGATCCTGGCGGTATTGGCCGACGCCATCACCGGGATCAACCGGGGCTTCGCCGAGGCCGCCGGACCGCCGCCGAACCGCCAGATCCTGCCGTCCAGGAAACGCCTGATGGCCTGCCTGCTGGCCCGCGACGCCGACGGCGCGGCCAGGGAAATCGCCGAACAGGTGAGGGCGGTGGAACGTTTCTACATGAAGGAACTGGGTCGCGAGCGCCGGCCGGCCCCGAAACATCCGGCGGGGCCGGCGAAAAAGAAAGGGGAGCGGTGATGGAATTGAAGGTCACGAGCTACGCGGTGACGGATGACGGCATCGCCGTCGTCACCCTGGCCCGGCCCGATCGCGGCAACTCCTGGACGCATCGGATGCATGACGAATACCGCTGGCTGATGGCCGAGGCCGAGGCCGACGAAGCGGTGCGTGTCATCGTCGTTACCGGCGAGGGCCGGCAGTTCTGCGTCGGCGCCGACTTCCAGGCGCTGGAACAGGCCGCCGCCGGCCCCAAAGGTTCGCGCGACGCGGAAGAGCCCCGCCGACCCGGCTTCGGGCGCCGCGCCGAATTCGACCACGACCTGGTCTGGCATTGGGGGCTCCGGAAGCCGGTCATCGCCGCCATCAACGGCGCCTGCGCCGGCATCGCGCTGGCGCTGGCGTCGTTCTGCGATCTTCGCTTCGCCGCCGAGGGCGCCAAGCTGACGGCGGCGACCACGCGCTTAGGCCTGCCGGCGGAATACGGGCTCGATTGGATACTGCCGCGCCTGGTGGGCTTTACCCATGCTTCCGACGTTCTTCTGTCGGGGCGCATCTTCGAGAGCGAAGAGGCCCAGCGCATGGGTTTCCTGAACGGCGTCTTCCCGCGCGACGGATTCATGGATGCGGTGATGGAACGCGCGCGGGAACTCGCCACCGGCTCGGCGCCGGAGGCCATGCTGGCGGTGAAACGCCAGATGTACGATGCGCTGCTGGGCTTCCACGTGGGCGAAAGCATCGAGCGCTCCAAGGCGTTGATCGCCGAGCTCGCCGCCCGGCCCGATTTCATCGAAGGGGTGAAGGCGGTGCGCGAGAAACGCCGGCCCGCCTTCGCGCCGCTGACGCCCGAGACCCCGGAGCCGGCGCTTTGACGGAACAGTCTTCGCCGCCGCTTTGGGGCCGCGACATCGAGGTGACGACGGCGCTCGGCTATCCCTGCCGCATGTACACGCCGCGCCCGCGCGCCCTGGCGGAGTTGTTGCTCGACGCGCGCCGCTGGCAGGGCCGCGCGTTCATCGTCCAGGGCGAGCAGCGCCTATCGTTCGAGGCCTTCGAGGCCGCCGTCGCGGGCGCCGCCCGGCGGTTGCGTGAAGCGGGCCTCGGCAAGGGCGGCCGAGTGTTCCTGCACGGGAACAACCGGGTCGGCTGGCTGTTGGGGTTTTGGGCCGCGCAGGTGCTGGGCGCCGCCACCGTGCTCGGCAACACCTTCTGGAGCGACACCGAGACCGCAGCCGCCTTGGACAAGGCCCGGCCCGACCTGGTCGTCACCGACCGCGCCCCCGATGAAGCCCTGTTCCAGGGCCGGCGTGTCGTCGGCTTCGATGCCCTGGAAGCGGAGATCGGCGCTGGCGACGGCGCCGGGCTGCCCATCGCCGAGGTGGACGGCGAGGACCTGGCCATCGTCATGTTCTCGTCCGGGACCATGGGGGCGGCGACGGGCGTCAAGATGACGCACCGGGGCGTCATCGCCAACATCCACAACGTGCTGGCGCTGACCGGCCGGCTGCCGGACGAACTGCCGAACGATCCGGCGAAGGGCGGCCAAGGCACGGTCAGCCTGCTGGCCTCACCGCTGTTTCACCTGGCCGGTATCCAGATCCAGATCAACACCCTGCTGACGGGCGGCAAGCTGGTGTTTCTGGACGGCAGGTTCGAGCCCGAAAGCGCTCTGCGTGTGATCGAACGCGAGCGCGTGCGCGTCTGGGGCGGCATCCCGGCCATGGTGACGCGGGTCATCGATGCGCCCGGCTTCGCCGATTACGACACGTCCAGCGTCGCCTCCATCTCCATGGGCGGTGCCGCCATCACCCAGGAACTGCGCGACAAGATCGCGGATGCCTTTCCCGCCACCGCCAAGCGCGTCGGCAGTCTTTACGGCTGCACGGAAGCCGGCGGCGTGCTGGCGGCGGGCTCGGGCCGCGACACGGACGGCAAGCCCGGCTGCGTCGGCCGCGCGCTGCCGGTGGTGGAACTCAAGATCGACAATCCGGACACAGATGGCGTCGGCGAGATCGTCGCCCGCACGCCGACCCTCATTGCCGGGTTCCTGGGGGACGACACCCCACCCAGCGATGAAGGCGGCTGGGTGCGCTCGGGCGATCTCGGGCGGCTCGACGGGGAAGGTTTCCTCTACGTGGTCGGGCGTTCCAAGGACATCATCATCCGGGGCGGCGAGAACATCGCCGCCGGACATGTGGAAAAACAACTGCTCACCCATCCGGTGGTGCTGGAGGCGGCGGTGGTGGCCATCCCGCATGACGTTTTGGGCGAAGAGGTCGGCGCCCGTCTGGTGCTGGCGGCGCCGGACGCGGTCTCGGCGGCGGACCTGGCGGACTATCTTTCGGACCGCCTCGGCCGCTTCGAAATCCCGACCCATTGGCGGCTCGGGACGGAACCGCTGCCGCTCAACCCGTCCGGCAAGGTCGACAAGGGCCGCATCATCGCCGAGTGGGACGGCTCGGCGGACGGCTGAACACCTCGCGCAAAACACCGCGCATCCTTCGACACAGGCCTCCGGCCTTGCTCAGGATGAGGCCGAAAACGCATCACCAACCTCACCCTGAGCGGCGTGCGGAGCGCGCCAGTCGAAGGGGGCGGGCGTTCGGCGTCGGCCTATAGCGGGTCCAGATCGCCACCCGCCTGTTCGGCGGCGAACAGCGCGGCGAAGGCATCGAGCGCGCCGGCCGAGATCGCCTGGCGCAGGCCCGCCATCAGCTCCTGGTAGTAGTGCAGGTTGTGCCAGGTGAGCAGCATCGCCGCCAAAATCTCCTTGGCCATCACCAGGTGGTTGATGTAGCCGCGCGAATAATGCCGGCAGGCGTAGCAGGTGCAGTCGGGATCGATGGGGCGGGGGTCGTCCCTGTGGCGCGCGTTCCTCATGTTCAGCGTGCCGCGCCGGGTGAAGGCCTGGTCGGTGCGGCCGGACCGGGTGGGCAGCACGCAATCGAACATGTCGACGCCGCGCCGCACCGCGCCGACGATGTCGTCGGGCTTGCCGACTCCCATCAGGTAGCGCGGCCGGTGTTTCGGCAGGTGCGGCTCGGTGACGTCGAGGGTGGAGAACATCAGCTCCTGTCCTTCGCCCACCGCGAGGCCGCCGATGGCATAACCATCGAAGCCGATTTCCGAGAGCGCCTTGGCCGATTGTTCGCGCAGATCGCCGTAGACGCCACCCTGCACGATGCCGAACAGGCCGTATCCCGGGCGCTGGCGGAACGCCTTCTTCGAGCGCTCGGCCCAGCGCATGGAAAGCCGCATGGAGCTTTCGGCCTCCTGTTCGGTCGCCGGGAAGGGGGTGCATTCGTCCAGCGCCATGGTGATGTCGGCATCCAGCAGGTGCTGGATCTGGATCGAACGTTCCGGGGTGAGCTTGTGGTAGGCGCCGTCGATGTGCGAGCGAAACGTGACGCCTTCCTCCTCGAGCTTCCGCAAACTGGCCAGGCTCATCACCTGGTAGCCGCCGGAATCGGTCAGGATCGGCCCCGGCCAGTTCATGAACTCGTGCAGGCCGCCGAAGCGCGCCACGCGCTCCGCCGTCGGGCGCAGCATCAGGTGATAGGTATTGCCGAGGATGATCTGCGCACCGGTCTCCTTGACCGCTTCCGGCGTCATCGCCTTCACTGTCGCCGCCGTGCCCACCGGCATGAAAGCCGGCGTGTCGACGGGGCCGTGCGCGGTCATCAGCGTGCCGAGCCGCGCGCGCCCATCGGTCTTGATCAGGTCGAAGGTGAGGCCTGTCACAAGCCGGCCCCTAGAACAATGCGCCGCGCGCCGCGACCGGCCAGACGGCCTCGACATGGGCGTCGGCGGTGCCGAGCCCGCGCACGCCCACGTACCAGTCGTGCAGGTTGACCGTCGGGTCGCAATGGCCCGGAACCAGCAGCACCTTGGCGCCGCGCGCCGGCTTTTCGTTGACGGCCTGGATATCGATGACGCCGTGTTCGTCCGACATGCCGGTCATTTCCGCGCCGGCCAACTGCCAGGGCAGCGGCAGGCCGCTGTCGATGGCGCAAGCCTTGTGCCCGGCATCGACGACCGCCGCGCCTTCGCCCGGGCGGCTCATCACCGTCGCCAGCACGAACAGCGCGTGCTCGAAAGTGTCGAAAGGCCCGCCGGATGCGTTTTTGTTGCGCGCATAGTCGGCATCCATGAAGGCGTAGGAGCCGCATTGCAGTTCGTTGTAGACGCCGCTTGCCGCCTCCAGCTCGAAGGTGCCGGTGCCGGCGCCGCCGACGATGGCGCATTCGATGCCGTCGATGGCCAGCAGGTCGACCGTGCGCCGGGTCACGTCGATGGCGTGATCGATGGCGCGCTTGCGCTCCTCAATGGTGCGAAGGTGCTGGGCGGAACCGTGATAGGCCTGCAAGCCGCCGAAGGTCAGGTTGGAGGCATCGGTAATGGCGCGCGCGAGTTCCAGCGCCGCCGTGCCGGGTTCGACGCCGCAGCGCCCGGCGCCGACGTCGATCTCCACCAGGACGTCGATGGTGACCTCTTCGGCACCGGCGGCATGGGTGAGTTCCGCCACCGCGTCCGCATGGTCGATGCAGACCCGCACCGTGGCGTCATGGTTCAGCTTCGCCAGGCGTGCGAGCTTCGCCGCGCCGACCACCTGGTTGGAGACCAGCACATCGGTGACGCCACCCGCCACCATCACTTCGGCCTCCGAGACCTTCTGGCAGCAGACGCCGACGGCGCCGCGTTCGATCTGCCGCGCCGCCACCCAGGGGCTTTTGTGCATCTTGGCGTGCGGGCGCAGCCGCACGCCCGCGTCGGCAACCATTTGGGCCATCTTGTCCAGGTTGCGTTCCATGGCATCGAGGTCGACCACTAGGGCCGGGGTGTCGATGTCGGCATAGGCCGTGCCGGCCTCGGCCGGGGCGGGGGGGATCATTCTTGGTTCCATGGTGCTTATTCTCCCCATGTTTGGCGGTCCGGTTCAAGCAACGTCGCGTCGCCGTAGGAGTAGAACCGGTAGTTCTCGGATATGGCGTGCGCGTAGGCCGCCTGCATGCGCTCCAGCCCGGAGAAGGCGGCCACCAGCATGAACAGCGTCGAGCGCGGCAGGTGGAAATTGGTCAGCATCAGATCGACGGCCTTGAACCGATAGCCGGGCGTGATGAAAAGATCGGTCTCGCCTTGGAAGGGATGCACGCGGCCCAAGTCGTCGGCGGCGCTTTCCAGCAAACGCAGCGAGGTCGAGCCGACCGCCAGCACGCGCTTGCCGGCGTCGTGGGCGGCGTTGACGGCGTCTGCCGTGGCTTGCGAAAGTTCGCCCCATTCGCCGTGCATGGGGTGGTCGCGGGTGTCGTCGACCTTGACCGGAAGGAACGTGCCGGCGCCCACATGCAGGGTGACGCGCTGGACCTTGACGCCGCGGGCATCGAGCGCCGCCATCAGTTCGGGGGTGAAATGCAGGCCCGCCGTCGGTGCCGCGGCGGCGCCGGGCGCGTCGGCGAACAGGGTCTGGTAGGCTTGGCGGTCGGTGTCGTCGCCTTCATCGGCGCGCTTGATATAGGGCGGCAGCGGCATGATGCCGTGCGTCTCCAGCGCCGAAAGCAGGTCCGGCCCAGCGGCGTTGAAATGCAAGAGCACCTCGCCACCGTCGAGCTTGTCGCGCACGATGGCGTGGAAGCCGGGCGCGAAGGCGATCATGTCGCCGGTCCGCAGCTTGCGGGCCGGCCGCGCGAAGGCGAACCAACAATCCGGTGTGCTGGGTTTGTGCAGGGTCACCTCCACCTTGGCGCCGCCGGTGGGCGGGCCGGGGCGGGTGGCGTCGCCGCGCTTGCCGGTCAGCCGGCAGGGCAAAACCTTGGTGTCGTTGACCACCATGACGTCGCCGGGCGAAAGCAGGTCCGGGAGTTCCGAGACGGTTCGATCCGTCAGCGCCGCGCCCACGTGCAACAGGCGCGCGCGATCGCGCGGCTCCGCCGGGGCCTGGGCGATGCATTCGGGCGGCAGGTCGAAATCGAAAAGGTCCACGCGCATGGCGGTTTCCTAGCCGAGCGGGCGGGCGGGAGCAATCGGTTCTTGCCCGCCGCCGAGGCCGGCCCGATGATGCGCCATGACGCGCCGGCTCGCCCTCCTGATGCTGCTGTTAGCCGTCCCCGCCGAAGCGGCGGAGACCGTGCGGGTGGAGAACCGCGCCCCGGACCTCGATCCCGTCCGCGTCGAGGCCGCCCGCGCCCAGGTGGCGCGTGAATACGAAAAGCTGAAGGCGCTGTTCGGCACCGACGCCGGCCCGGTGATCCTGGTGATCCGCCCGAAAGGCGTCGGCCGGCACGTGGCGCCGAACCGTATCCTGATTCCGGCGGCGCAGGTCGATAACACCATGCTGGTGAGCGCGCATGAGCTGACGCATCTTCTCACCCAGGGCTGGGCCAACGGACTGATGAAGGAAGGCCTTGCGGTTTACGGCCAGGACCATGCCGGCGAGAGCCCGGCCTGGCCGAATTACGGCCAGGATATCCACCAGGCCGCCTGGGCCGAGATCACCGTGCCCAATACGCCGGTGCGCGGCCCCGGCGATGCCAATGCCGTCCTGTCTCAGCCGCACCCGGGCGAGACCCGCCTGCGCCTCGCCGCCTACCGGATCGCCGGGTCCTGGGTGCGCTGGCTGATCGAGGAAAAGATGGCCGGCGACGTCATGCGCTTCATGGCGTCCCTTTACCGCAGCGGCAACTACAAGGAGGCGCTCGGCGCGAGCTTCCAGCAACTGCGCCCCGAGTGGCGGGCTTATGTGAGGGCGCGGGTGAGCGCTAGACGCTGACGGTCTCGCCGGTTTCGGCGGACAGCACGATGGCCTCCAGCAGCGCCGCGTCGTGGATGGCCTCCGCCACCGGCAGCGGGTAGGGCGCGCCGCCAGTGATCGCCTCGGCGAAGGCCTCCAGTTCGGCGCGTTCGATGTCGGTGGCCTCGAAGGTCTCCAGCACTTCCTCGCCGCCGCGCCGGCAATAGGCGAGTTTGTTCGGGCCGCGCATGGAGGCCCAGCCGCCGTCCCCCATGACGCGAACCCACCAGATGCGTCCCGTCACCGTCAGGGTCGAGAGATACCCCGTGGCGCCCGAGGCGAAGCGCATGGTGACGAAAGTGACGTCGTCGATATCGCCGGAAAGCGTGCGGCATTCCGACGTGGTGCGCACTTCCGTCACCGGGCCCATGAAGGAAATCATCGCGTCCGCCATGTGCACGCCGAGGCCGGTCATGCCGCCGGCGGGGCTCTCCGTGCCGTCGTTGCGCCAATGCCCGTCCGGATGGCCGCCGCCGCCAGCGGACGAAATGTTGCCCTCCACGTGCAGCGGCGTGCCGATCCCGCCCGTTGCGACGATCTCGCGCAGGCGCATCATCGCCGGCAGGAAGCGCCGGTTGTGGCCGAGCGCGCAGACCAGGCCGGCCTCCGTCAGGGCGGCGGCCGCCCGTTCGGCGCTTTCGCCGCTCATGGTGAAGGGCTTTTCGCAAAAGACGTGCTTGCCGGCGCGCGCGCACCGGATCATCTGTTCCGCATGCTGGCCGTGCGGCGTGGCGAGGATGATGGCGTCGAGGTCGGGATCGCGGAGCAGGTCATCGAGCCCGTCGCGGAGATCGATACCCTGCTCGGCGCAGAAATCCCGGGCGCGCTCCTTGCGCCCGGTGCAGCCGGCGGTGACGGTAATGGCATCGCTGCCGGAGATCGAACGGACCAGCACCTGGCCCCATCTGCCCAACCCGGCGATACCGGCACGGACGGTCATGGCTTTCCTCCCTCGTCGCATGAATCCGATCCGAACCATAGGCTCCGCCGGCGCGGCTTGGAAGCGCAAAGGCGTGCCGCGACTCGACCCGGCGAAAAATCGCCGAAAACACCTAAAAACTTGCAGATACCTGAAGGTAAAAATCTAACCCATTGAAAAACAACAAACTAAAATATTGCCTTGTGTGACAAACGTCACTGTGAATCCGGCCCCGGGGGACCATATTAGTCTCGTAAGGAGCGCACCTCCCTGAGTATCCTCCCCCCAACTCCCCCGCGTTCCTTACACCTCCCTGTCAAACTTGCCGGCCCCTCGGGGCCGGCATCTTTGTTTGCGGTCGGGCTCAAACCGGGCACAATGGCCGCCGGCCGATACCATCCGGGGGGAGTTCCACATCATGCATCCGAGCCTCTATTTCTCCGAAGAACTGGAGATGCTGCGCGACCAGATCAGGCGCTTCGTCGCCGACAAGGTGGTCCCCGCCGGCGAGCAGTGGGAGAAGGACGGCATGGTGCCGCGCCAGGTCTTGCGCGAGATGGGTGAACTCGGCTTCCTCGGCATCCGATACCCGGAACAGTTCGGCGGCTCGGAATTGAACACGCTGGGCAGCGTCGTGCTGGCGGAAGAAGTCTCGCGCGCCACCTTCGCCGGGTTCGCGGTGACGGTGATGGTGCATACCGACATGGCCTCGCCGCATCTCGCCAACGCCGGCAACGCCGCGCAACTGGCAAAGTACCTGCCGGGCGTCATCCGGGGCGAGCTGATCACCGCCGTTGCCGTCACCGAGCCCGACGCCGGCTCCGACGTGGCCGGGCTCAGGACCCGCGCGGTCAAGGACGGCTCGGACTGGGTGCTGAACGGATCGAAGATGTTCATCACCAACGGGGTGCACGGCGATCTCTATTTCGTCGCCGCGCGCACCGACCCCGATGCCAAGGGCTCGCGCGGCATCACCATGTTCACCGTCGAGAAGGGAACGCCCGGGTTCAGTGTCGGGCGCGCGCTCGACAAAATGGGCTGGCGCTGCTCCGACACGGCGGAACTGATCTTCGACAATTGCCGCGTGCCGGAAGAGAACGTCTTGGGCGAGGTCAACAAGGGCTTCTATGCCATCATGCGAAATTTCCAGAACGAGCGCACGGTGATCGGCGCCATGGCCATGGCGGAAGCCCAGACCGCCATCGATCTCACCTTGGAGTATGTGAAAGGCCGCAAGGCCTTCGGCCAGACGCTTTGGGACAAGCAGGCAGTCCGCCAAAGGCTTTCCCAACGCCAGGCCGAAGTGGAGGCCGGCCGGCAGTTGGTCTATCACGCCGCCTGGCTCGATGCGCAGGGCGTCGATTGCGTCAAGGAGGTCTCCATGGTGAAGGCCTACTGCGGCGACCTGGTCAACCGGGTGATGTACGATTGCCAGCAGTTCCACGGCGGCTTCGGCTACATGAAGGAAGCGCCGATCGAGCGCATGGTCCGCGACGCCCGCGTCCAGGCCATCGGCGGCGGCGCCACCGAGGTGATGCTGGAGGAAGTGGCGAAGCGGCTGTAGGGCCCATGTTGGCATCCCATCCTTCGACACGGGCCTTTGGCCCTGCTCAGGATGAGGTCGGGGCTCTAGCCTCATCCTGAGCAGGCGCGTGAGCGCCGTGTCGAAGGATGGGATGACGGATGGGGGCCTTAACCCGGCGTCAGCCAGGCGCGCAGGTAGGTGATCAGGCGGTCTTCGAACGATTGCGCCTCGTGCAGGGCGCAGAACTGCACGGCCATCGCCTGGATCAAGAAGGCCGATACCCCCTCCGCCTGGAGGTCGGGCTCGATATCGCGCCGGAACGGCGCCTCGGCGAGCCAGCGGGCGAAAACCTCGCCCTGGCGCCAGAAGGTCGCGGCGATGGGGCCGATCTCCTCGACGGCGGCGGCGCCGGAATAGCGCAGGATCACGTCGAACACGTAGCGCTCGCAGGTCATGAAGGCCGCGAGCGGCAGCAGCGCCTCGACCAGGTCTTCGACGGTTCGCGGTGCGGGCCTTTTCTCCAAATCGTCCAGATAGGCGTCGATGCGCTGGCCGATGATCTGGTCCATCAGCCGGTCCTTGTCCTTGAAGTGGGCGAAGAAGGTGCCCTTGGCGGTGCCGGCGCGCAGCACCACTTCCTCGATGCGCAGCGCCTCGAAGCCGCTTTCGGCGATGATTTCCTCGGCCGCCGCGATCAATCGTGCGCGGGTCTCCAAGGTGCGTTTCTGTTGAGCTCTGGCCATGCCCTTGTTATCGCATAAAAAATGACCGCGGTCAAATTAATTATTGACCGCGGTCATTTTAAGGCGCATAATTTGACCATGGTCATTTTAATTCAAAGGAGGACACCATGGAAACCAAGCGCATCTACATTCTCAACGGCCACCCGGCGGAAAACTCCCTCAACCGCGCGCTCGCCGAAGCCTACGCCGAAGCGGCGCGCGACGCCGGCCACGAGGTAAGGCTGACGCACCTGCACGACCTGAGCTTCGACCCGGATTTCGAGTTCGGCGGCTACGCCCATCACAAACCCCTGGAATCCAGCCTCGAAAAGGTTCTCGCCGACATCGAATGGAGTGAGCACATGGTGCTGACCACGCCCATGTGGTGGGGCGGCCTGCCGGCCAAGTTGAAGGGGCTGTTCGACCGGGCGTTCCTGCCGGGGCGGACCTTCAACACCCGCGAAACCAACTGGATGGGCATGCCCTCACCGATGCTGTCGGGGCGCAGCGGGCGGGTGATCATGACGTCGGACACGCCCGCCTGGTTCATGCGCTGGGTTTACCGCAACGCCATGCTGCGCCAGTTGCGCGATCAGATCCTCGGGTTCGTCGGCATCAAGCCGGCGCGGGTCACCTACTTCGCGGGTGCCAGCCAACCCAAGCCGGGCGCCGTCGAGGGTTGGATCGCCAAGGTGAGGTCGCTCGGCGTCGCCGCCACGTGACATGGACCCGCCGCAGAGAGGAGGGCGCTCAAAAGAGAAGAAAAAAATTCACTAGTCGCGAGCGTGCGGGGGGCTTTCTTCGCATAAGGGGGTTGGCTATTGTTAACCTTCCTTAAGGGCGCCCATTCAGCAGGAGCAACCAACATCGTGAGTGACTTGAATTATGCAGCGCCGGAAACGGTCGAGGCGGCCGTCGGGCTGTTGGCCGGCGACGACACCGCCCGGGTGTTCGCCGGCGGCACCGACCTTCTGGTGCAACTGAGAGAAGACCTGCGCGACCCCGGCCTGTTGGTCGACATCAAGCGCATCAAAGAGACCCGCGCCATCAGCATCGGCGCCGACGCCATCACCATCGGCGCGGCGGTCACCGGGGCCGAATTGGGCGAGAACGCCGAACTGAAGGCGTTGCTGCCCGGCGTCGTCGAGGCGGTCAACCTGATCGGCTCCGACCAGGTGCAGGGCCGCGCCACCATCGGCGGCAATCTCTGCAACGCATCGCCGGCCGCCGACAGCGTGCCGGCACTGGTCGCCGCCGGTGCCCGCGCCGTCATCGCCGGGCCGAACGGCAGCCGCGAGGTTGCCGTCGAGGATTTGATGACCGGTCCCGGCAAGACCAGCCTGGCGGCCGGCGAATTCGTCACCCACCTGGTGCTGGCGAAGCCCCAGGCGCGCACGGCTGACGCCTACCTGCGTTTCATCCCGAGGACCGAAATGGATATCGCCGTGGTCGGCGCCGGCATTTCGGTGACGCTGGCCGATGACGGCACCTGCGCCGCCGCTCGCGTGGCGCTCGGTGCCGTGGCGCCGACGGTGAAGCTGGTCGAAGCGGCGGCCGGCGCGCTGGTCGGGTCGAAATTGGACGACGCGACGCTGGACGCCCTGGCCGACGCGGCACGGGGCGCCTGTTCGCCCATCGACGACAAACGCGGCACGGCCGAGTTCCGCACCCACGTGGCGGGCGTGCTGGCCCGGCGCGCGGCGACCATCGCCTGGCAGAGAGCGGAGGGCTGATCATGCCGAGACACAATATCACCGCCACCATCAACGGCGACGAAACCGACTTCACCTGCCGCACGGACCAGACGCTACTCGACGTGCTGCGCGACGTGCTCTACCTGACCGGCACCAAGAACGGCTGCGGCACCGGCGACTGCGGCGCCTGCACCGTGATCCTGGACGGCCGGCCGGTGAATGCCTGTTTGGTGCTTGGCGCCGAAGTGGACGGCGCCGAGATCGAGACCATCGAGGGCATGGCCAAGGGCAGCGAACTGCATCCCTTGCAGCAGAAGTTCCTGGACCATGCGGCCTTGCAGTGCGGGGTCTGTACCCCCGGCATCCTGAACATGGCCAAGTCGTTTTTGGAAAAGAACCCGGACCCCACGGAAACGGAAGTGCGTTTTGCGCTGGCGGGAAACCTGTGCCGGTGTACCGGCTATGACAAGATCATCCGCGCCGTCATGGACGCCGCGGCGGAGATGAGGGAGAACGCGCGATGAACGAGGAAAGCAGAGGCCGCTTGGGCTCCAACTACCGCTGGGTCGGCAAGACCACGCGGCGTCCGGACGGCGTCGACAAGGTCACCGGCCGGGCGCGCTACGGCGACGACATGAAGCTGCCGGGCATGCTCTACGGCAAGATTCTCCGCAGCCCCCACGCCCACGCCAAGATCGTCAAGCTGGATACCTCCAAGGCGGAAGCGCTGAAGGGCGTGAAGGCGGTGGTGACCGGCGCCGACATCCCCGACCACGAGCCGGCGAAGCCGCCCTATCCGCCGATCATCAACGATTTCCACGACATCTCGCGCAACGTGATGGCCAAGGAAAAGGTGCTCTACGACGGCCACGCCATTGCCGCCGTCGCCGCCACCTCGGAAGACATCGCCAAGGCGGCGCTGAAGCTGATCGAGGTCGAGTACGAAATCCTGCCGCACGTGCTCGATCCGAAGGAAGCGGCCGAGCCCGGCTCGCCGATCCTGCATGCGGACCAGACCACCTACGAAAGCGGCTCGGATGAGCCCTCCAACCTGTTCCGCTCGTCCAAGGGAGAGCGCGGCGATCTGGACAAGGGTTTCGCCGAGGCCGACGTCATCGTCGAGCGCGATTTCTCGTCGGAACCCATCCACCAGGGCTATATCGAGCCCATGGCCTGCGTCGCCAGCGTTTCGGAAGACGGCGCCGTGGAACTATGGATGACCACCCAGGGCCATTTCGTCGCCCGCGGCCTGTTGTCGAAGCTGTTGAACATCGAACTGGCCAAGCTGCGCGTCACTGCGTCGGAAATCGGCGGCGGTTTCGGCGGCAAGACCACCGTCTACCAGGAGCCCGTGGCCATCCGCCTGGCGCAGAAATCCGGCCGCCCGGTGCGCATGGCGATGACCCGCTCGGAGGCGTTCCGCGCCACCGGCCCCACCGTGGGCTCGCGCATGACGGTGAAGATGGGGGTCAAGAACGACGGCACCATCACCGCGGCGCAAGCGGAAATCTGGTACCAGGCCGGCGCCTTCAAGGGCGCGCCCATCGGCCGCGCGGCGGACACGTTCTTCTCGCCCTATAACATCCCCAATATGCGGGTGGCGGCGCACGACGTTTGCTCCAACCGCCCGAAGATCGCCGCCTACCGGGCGCCGGGGGCGCCGATGGCGTGCCTGGGCGCGGAGATGGTGCTCAATGAACTGGCCGAGAAGATCGGCATGGATCCGCTCGACATCCGCCTCAAGAACGCCGTCAAGGAAGGCGATCAGAGCCTGATGGGCACCAAGCACGGCCGCATCGGCATGATCGAGGTGATGGAAGCGACCAAGAACCACCCGCATTATGCGGCGCCGCTGGGCCCGAACCAGGGCCGCGGCATCGCCGTCGGCTACTGGCTGCACGGCGGCGGGCTGTCGAGCGCGTCGGTCATCTTGCAAGACGACGGCACCGTCAGTGTCGCCACCGGCAACCCCGACATCGGCGGCTCGCGCTCCTCCATGCGCGCCATGGCGGCGGAGGAACTGGGCATCGACGTGGAACTGATCAAGCCCATCGTCGGCGACACCGGCCAGCTTCCCTACAGCTATCAGACGGCCGGCTCGCGCACCACCTACGCCACCGGCTGGGCGGTGGTCAATGCCGCGCGCGAGGTCATCGACAAGCTCCGCGCCATCGCCGCCAAGAAATGGGACATCCCCTTGGAGGACGTGCGCTGGGACGCCGGGCAGGCCATACCCACCGACAAACATGCCGACATCGAACCGATGAGTTTCAAGGAACTGGCGGGCATTGCGACCAAGGTCGGCGGGGTCGTCGCCGGCCATTCGGAGATCAACGCATCCGGCGCCGGCGCGGCCTTTTCGTCGCAGCTCGTCGACGTCGAGGTCGATCCCGAGACCGGCTTCGTCAAACCGCTGCGCTACACGGTCATCCAGGACGTCGGCCGCGCCATCTCGCCCGACTACGTGGAAGGGCAGATGCAGGGCGCGGCGGTGCAGGGTATCGGCTGGGCCCTGAACGAGGAATACATCTACGACGATCAGGCGCGGCTCCTGAACACCGGCTTTTTGGACTACCGCATGCCGGTGGCCTCCGACGTGCCGATGGTGGATTGCGTCATCGTCGAGGTGCCGAACCCGAACCACCCCTACGGCGTGCGCGGCGTCGGCGAGCCCTGCCTGGTGCCGGCGCCGGCGGCAGTGGCCAACGCGGTGGAGAACGCCATCGGCAAGAAGATGGGTTCGTTGCCGTTCAACCCGCCGAAGGTGCTGAAGGCGATCCAGGAAGGGTAGGGGCGCCCCCGCCCTTCCGCTCGATCCGCCTTCACCCGCCGTCGTAGTCGATGGCGTCCGCCGGCAGGTGGCGCCAGGTGGTGTCCTGGGCGCGCTCTTCCAGATAGTGCGCGGCCAGCGACACGCTCCTCGGCGTCAGCAGGAACATGCGCGCCGATTCCCAGGGAAATCCCAAATCCAGGATCACGGCGGCGCCGACGCCGTCCAGGTTCAAGGGCACCGGCTTGCCGCCGCGGGCTTGCGCCAGTGCGGTACCGATGGCTTCGGCGAAGCGGCCGTAGCGGCCCAGCGTGCCCTCGCGCTGGGCGACGTCGAGCACCTTCGGCGCGCGCGGATCGGCACCGTGCAGCGGAATGCCGTAGCCCGGCACCCGCGCGCCCTTCGCCTTCAATTCATCGACCAACTTGACCGCGCGGGCGGCCAACTCTTCGTCCGAAGGCGCGGGCCCGTCTTCCAGATCGGCCAGCGCTTGCGTCATCAATTGCGCCAACTGTTCGCCGAGCCCGCCCATCTTGTCGCCGAAGGCGAGGATGCCGCCGGCCATGGCCGCCTGGATATTGGTGCCGTAGGAGGCGAAACAGCGCGCGATCATCGACGGCGGCGCGATGCCGTGTTCCATCGACGCCACCATCAGCGCATCCAGCACGCGGGTCTCGGCGTCCGTGGGTTCGCGGCCTTGCAGCATCACGAACATCATGGCGGAGAAGCTGAGCCTGCCGATCATCTCGTCGAGGCTCTTGCCGCGGACGACGATGTCCTCGCGTTCGTCGGTGCTGATGACCTGGCAGATGGAGGTCTGCCAGTCGCTCATGTCGCGGGTGGGCATGGGGTGTCTCCTTTATTCGGGCAGGATTTCGATCTGTTCGGGGTGCGTGACCTCGATCATCGGGCCGTTGCGTTTCCTGAGCCAGCCGCGCACGCGGATGCGGCGGCCTTGCAGTTGCGTCGCCTCGGTACCGGTCTCGGCATAGGCGCGCGCGGCTTTTGATGAAAGCGTGGCGGTGAAGTCGTCGCGCCAGTTGGCGCCGAAGTTCAGATAGACCCGCCCCTTCACGCTCGCGGCGTCGAGCACGCGCCCCTCGACCAGTTGGAAGCTGCCGAGCTCGCGCATCAGTCCGGCCGGATCGGCCGGGCGCGGGATGTAGAAGGGGTGGTGCCAGATGCCCTTGCCTTCACCGCGCGCGGCGCGTTCGGCGGCATACATCTCCGCCGCCAGCTTGCGGTTGTCGGGAAAGGTATAAACCCGCGCCATGCCGAGCTTCAGCATCTCGCCCTGCACCCAAAGGCCGTCGTCGCGGACGAGGTGCGCCAGATGCCGCCCGTGGCGGTCCATGCGGGCCTCGCCAAAGGCCATGGTGATGCGCCGGCCCTGCACCAGCGCCTCCAGCGCCTGTTTCGATTCCGCCGACAGCGGCCAGGCCTTGAAGCCCTCGCGGCCCAACGGCAACTTCGGCGCCTGGATGCCGACCAGGCGGATTTGCCGCGCACCCTCGGGCGCCGGGCTGACGATCACGGTGTCGCCGTCGACCACTTCGGTCACCGTCACCGTCGGGCCCCGGGAGAGCGAGGCGAGCCCGGCGAGCGGCTCGGCTGCGGACGCCGGCGGCGCCCACAACGCCAGCAGCAAAAGAAGCGAGAGCAGCCGCCCCGTCATGCGCCGTCTCCGAAACCGGCCAGCGCGCGCACTTCCGCCGCCGTCTTGCCGGCGTCCCTGAGGCTCCGGATGGTGGCGGCCTTGTCGCGCTTCGCCAGGCGCCTGCCGTCGGCGCCGCTGAGCAGGCCGTGGTGGTGGTAGTCCGGCACCGGCAGCTCCAGCAGCGCGTGGAGCAATCGGTGCAGGTGGCTGGCCAGGAACAGGTCGTTGCCGCGGGTCACCAGGGTGACGCCCTGCAGGGCGTCGTCGACGGTGACCGCCAGGTGATAACTGGTCGGCGTCTCCTTGCGGGCCAGCACCACGTCGCCGAAAATCTCCGGGCGTGCCGTCTGCGTGCCCTGCGCGCGGTCATGCCAGGTGAGCGACCCAACTTGGCGGATCGCTTCGCCGGTCTTGAGCCGCAATGCATGGCTGTCGCCGGCGGCAATCCGTTGCGCGCGCTCGCCCGCGCCCATCGTCCGGCAGGTGCCGGGATAAAGCGCCCCGTCGGGGCCGGTCGGCGTGTCATGCGGGGCATGGCCGGCGGCGGCGATTTCTTCGACGATCTGCTTGCGGGTACAGAAGCAGGGATACAGCAGGCCCATCCCGTCCAGGCGCTCGAGCGCCGCTCGGTAATCGTCCATATGTTCCGATTGGCGCCGCACCGGTTCCGGCCAGGTGAGGCCGAGCCAGCGGAGGTCCTCCACGATCGAGCGCTCGAACTCGGGCCGGCAGCGGCCGGGGTCGATGTCCTCGATGCGCAAAAGCAGCGTGCCGGCGCCGGCCTGGCGCTGGGCGAACAGCGCCGAATGGGCATGGCCCAGGTGCAGGTGCCCGGTCGGGCTGGGCGCGAAACGGGTGATGGCGTTCGGTGTTCCCATTCGGCAACGTTGACGCGGGCCACGGCGGCTGGCAATACCGGTATGGTCACGATTTTCACAGGAGCCCCTGCATGAGCGATCTCCCAGAGCTTTCCGGCCCGACCCAGAGTCCCGCCTCCGGCGGTCCCGCGAAGCAGTTGGTGATCCTGTGCCATGGCGTCGGCGCCGACGGCCACGACCTGATCGGCCTGGCGCCGTACCTGGCCAAGGTCCTGCCCGACGCCAAGTTCATCGCGCCGAACGCGCCCTATGCCTTCGACCAGGCGCCCTTCGGCCACCAGTGGTTCTCGCTCGGCGACATGTCCATGGAAACGCGCCTTGCCGGCACCCAGGCGGTGGCGCCGATCCTGAACGATTACATCGACGAGCAACTGGCCGCGCACGGGCTCACGGAGCAGCAACTGGCGCTGGTCGGGTTCTCGCAGGGCGCCATGGTTTGCCTCTACGTGGGGCTCCGCCGTGCGCAGCAGATCGCCGGCATCGTCGCCCATTCGGGTGTCCTGGTGGGGCCGGAGCTGCTGGCCTCCGAAATGAAGAGCCGCCCGCCGGTGCTCTTGCTGCATGGCGACGCCGACGACATCGTGCCGCCGGAGAACCTGGGGCTCGCCGCCGCGGCGCTGCAAGGCGCCGGTGTTTGGGTGCACCAGCAGATGCGCCCGGTGCTCGGCCACGGCATCGACGACGGCTCGATCATGGCGATGATGGATTTCCTCACGCAATGCTTCGGCGTGCCGTTGCCGCAACCCACCCAGCCGGACGCCTAGAGGCCGGCCGCCGCCGACGCTCGAACCACCGCGTAGGGTGATCATTTCGCCGGTTTGTGTGATATTGTATGCAGTGTATCCGCAAACAGCGGAGTTGATACGATGACGCGAACCCGGAACCCGACCCGAACCGAGTTCCAACGGTTGCTGCAATCCATGCCGCATGCTGTCGCCTGGGTTGCCAATGACCGGACCCACCTGTTTGCCAACCGGGCCTACGCCGCGCAATTCGGTCGCCGGCCCGAAGGCCTGGTCGGCCGGCATTTGCGGTCGGTGTTTGGCGACGCGGCCTACGCGTCGGCCGAACGACACATCGAGGCGGCATTGGGCGGCGAAAGCGCCGCTTTCGATTTGGCCCTGGGCGAAGGTGCCGGCGAGACGGTGATCCATACCGAGTACATGCCGAACCGGACAGACGACGGCGAAATCGACGGCTTTTTCATCTGCGTCCGGGACGTGACCGAGCCCAAGCGCCAGGAATCGGCGCTAAAGGAAAGCGAGACCCGCTACGCGGCGCTGTTCGAGAAGATGCTCGACGGCTGTGCCGTGCACGAAATCATCTGCGACGGCAACGGCGATCCCGTCGACTACCGGTTTACCGACGTCAACCCCGCGTTCCAGGAGATCACCGGGCTCAGCCGCGACGCCGTCATCGGCAAGACGGTGCGCGAGGTTCTGCCGGAAACCGAACCCCACTGGTTTAAGGTGTACGGCGAGGTCGCGCTTACGGGAAAACCCGCAAGGTTCGAGAATTCCGCACAGGCGCTGGGCAAGGTCTTTGACGTCCTGGCATTCTCCACGCAGCCCGGGACCTTCGCCGTCATCTTCCGCGACATCACGGCGGAGAACCGCGTCGAACTGGAGCGCATCGTCGAACGCTCGCCGGCGGTGTCGCTCCTGTGGCGGAACGAGGAGGAATGGCCGGTCGATTTCGTCTCGAAGAATATCGCGCTCTACGGTTATTCACCGGACGACTTCCTCACCGGCAAGGTCAAGTTCGCGGACGTGGTCCATCCCGACGACCTGGAGCGGGTCGTCGATGAGGTCGCGGCCTATTCCGCCGGGCCGGATGACGAGTTCAGCCAGGAATACCGCTTGAAGACCGCCAGCGGTAAATATATCTGGATCGAGGATCACACCTGGATCCGGCGCGCGGCGGATGGTGCGATCACGCACTATCAGGGGATATTGCTGGACGTCACCGGAAAAAAAGAGGCCGAACGGCGATTGAAACTCGCCATGGACGAGGCCGAGGCCGCCAACCGGGCCAAGTCCGAATTCCTGGCCGCCATGAGCCACGACCTGCGCACGCCGCTGAACGCCATCATGGGCTTCAGCGAGATGATGCGCACCCATGCCTTCGGTCCGCTCGGCGAGGAACATTACGAAGAGTATGCGCAGGATATTCATCGCAGCGGAACGCTGTTGATCAGCCTGATCAACGACATCCTGGATTTGTCGAAAATCGAGGCTGAAAAATACATCGTCAACGAGATGATTCTGGACGTACGGCAATTGGTCGAGGAATCCGTCAACCAGAACCGCGCGGCGATGAACAAACCGGCGCAGACCGTCAGTATCGATACCGCCGCCGGCCTGCCGGCCTTGAGAGCCGACGAACGCGCGGTCCTGCAAATACTCAACAACCTCGTTTCCAATGCGATCAAGTTCTCCTTGGACGACGGCATGATCGGCATCGGCGTGGAAACGGACGCGGAGAACGCGATCGTCATTGCCGTCGCCGATAATGGTATCGGCATGTCCGAAGCCGACGTGGAAAGCATCAGGAAACCGTTCGCGCAAGCCAACGGCGAACATGCCCGCCGCCACGAAGGCACGGGGTTGGGGCTTTATCTGGTGGGAAATCTGATGAAATTGCACGGCGGCACCATGCGGGTGAGCAGTGAACCGGGAAAGGGAACCACCGTGACGGTCCGCTTCCCGCCGGCACGGACCACCAACACGGCCGGCCAGCACCGGCCGTATCTGAGCGGATGACGAACGGCCGCCGTCGATCTTCGGCACAAGGAGAACGGCACGCAAAGCCTATGGGCCCAACCTTGCTTGCCGCCCATATGCGCGCCCCCAGGTTCGATTCATAAAAATTTCATCGGCCTGGGTTTGCAGGGTCGACACAATATATTGTATTCTCCGTTCAAACAGTACGGAGGATCGTGTTGTCTGCCGCTGCGGGAACCTATCCGGCCCTGGTGCTGAACGCCGATTTCCGGCCGCTCAGTTACTTCCCGCTGTCGCTTTGGTCATGGCAAGACAGCGTCAAGGCGGTGTTCATGGAACGCGTCAACGTGATCTCCGAATACGATCACCAGGTTCATTCGCCGAGCTTTGCCATGGCGCTGCCGAGTGTCATTTCCCTGAAACAATACGTGCCTTTGAACCGGCGCCCGGCGTTCACGCGGTTCAACGTGTTCCTGCGTGACCGATTTTCCTGCCAGTACTGCGGCGGCCGTTTCGATGCCGAGGACCTGACCTTCGACCATGTGATCCCGAGGGCCCGTGGCGGGCGCACGCTCTGGAACAACGTCGTTACCGCCTGCGCGCCCTGCAACCTGCGCAAGGGCCACCGGCTGCCGAAGGCGGCGAGCATGAACCCGCTGCGCGCGCCGGGACCGCCCAGCAATCACCAGTTGCAGGAGAACGGCCGCGCCTTCCCGCCCAACTTCCTGCACGAAAGCTGGCGCGATTACCTCTATTGGGATACGGAGCTGGATGCGTAGCTGAGATGTCTCAGGCGCCCAGCCGGTCCGCCATTTCCGAAAGATCGCCGACTACCAAATCCGGCCTAAGGCCCAGGTCGTCCAGCGCCTGGCCGTAGCGGCGCACCCAGACGGTCGGGTAGCCGTAGTTCTTGGCCCCGATGACGTCGAAGGAATTGCCGGAAACGAAGGCGACCTCGTGGGCCTTGGCGCCGATCTCGAAGGCGCCGAGCTCATAGGCGGCACGGCCCGGCTTGTAGGCCTTGTGCGGCTCGGTCGAAATGACGCGCTTGAAATGTTCGGCGATGCCGGCGTTCTCCTGGCTCTGCTCGATCATCCAGGGCGAGCCCATGGACAGCACATAGAGATCGAAGCGCCGGGCCAGGCGCGCCAGCGCCGCGGGGGCTTCGGTATAGGCCGGCAGCCGCGTGTCGGCCTCGATCCACTTGTCGCGGGTGGCGTCGTCGACGTCCAGGCCCATTTCCTCGGCGGCGAAGCGGAAGGCCGCCTGGGTCAGCTTGCTCCAGGGAATGTGGCGTTCCATCATGCCGTTCTGAAAGCAGTAGCGCTGAGTCTGGGCGAACCAGAGCTTGGCGAAGGCGACGCCCTGGCCCGGCAGGTGGGCGTCGATTTCGTCGGCCAAGGCGGTCTTGTCGGCGATGGTACCGAAGTAGTCGAAGGCGAGCGCCTTGACGGCGGTGAAATCGGACATGGCTTGTCTCCCTGGTTGCGCGGCAGTATGCCATGATTTGTCCGCCTAGAAAGCCACGACTGCGTTGACAGGACCCGCTAAATCCCTATATTGCGCCCCTTCATTCCCGGGAACGTGGATCGGCGGCTGGTTCCGTCCGTATCCCGCCCCCGCGGCCCACGGAACATTGTGGACTTGCGGGATCCAGGCCTACCGGGACAACACCACCCGGCAAACGAGGGGTCATTATGAGTAAACGCGTTCGTTCCAAGTACAAGATTAACCGCCGTCTCGGCGTCAACCTGTGGGGCCGTCCGAAAAGCCCGGTCAACACGCGCGAGTACGGTCCCGGCGAGCATGGCCAGCGCCGCCGCAAGCCCTCCGACTACGGGCTGCAGTTGCAGGCGAAGCAGAAGCTCAAGGGCTACTACGGCAACATCACCGAAAAGCAGTTCCGCCGCTACTACGCGGAAGCCGTGCGCCGCAAGGGTGACACGTCCGAGAACCTGATCGGCGAGCTGGAGCGCCGCCTGGACGCGGTCGTCTACCGCATGAAATTCGTGCCGACCGTTTTCTCGTCGCGGCAGTTCATCAGCCACGGCCACATTCGCGTCAACGGCAAGCGCGTCAACATCCCCTCCTACAAGGTCAAGGACGGCGACGTCATCGAGGTGCGCGAGAAGTCGCGCCAACTGCCGATGGTGCTGCTCGCGGTCGAAAGCCCGGAACGCGACGTGCCGGAATACATGGACGTGAACCACAACAAGCTGGCCGGGACCTTCCTGCGCGCGCCGAAACTGGAAGACGTGCCCTATCCGGTGCAGATGGAACCCAACCTGGTCATCGAATTCTATTCGCGCTGACCCGGGTTTCCGGATCCGAATACAAAAAGCGCCCGCTCGGATGAGCGGGCGTTTTTCTTTGCCGAAAGACCTGGCGGATCAGCCGCTGACGTCGACGATGGCGCCACGCGCCAGATCGCTGGCGGCGTTGGCGGGACCGTTCCGGGCGGTTTCCTGGACTTGGCTGATGGATCGGCGCAGTGCCTGCTCTTGGCGAACCTCATCGATCCGTTCCTGCTGGCGGCGCTCCTGCAGGCGGGTGTCGCGTTCGATCAGTTGCGCGCGCAGGTCGTCGTTGCGCTGGTCCAGGGTGCGCAGTTCGGCGAGCTGGTTGCGCTCGCCGGCGATGTCGCGTTGCAGGAGGGTTTCGTTCAGATCGCGCGCATCGCGGGCGCTGTTGAGTTCCGTCTCGATGGAATCGCGGCGCTGGACGAAGGCATTGTCGTTGTCGATGAAGTCGCCGGTGCGCTGGCGGTCGTAGGCCTGGTCCTGGTCGTCGCGCCGGGCCCGGAGATCGTCGCGGCGGTCCTGGACGCGCCGGGCGGCCAGTTGCGCGTCTTGTTGGATCAGTTCGCGCTGGCGCAGGCGCTGGTCGAAGGAGGTCTCGCGGATGCGCTGGGAATCCTCGCGCTGCTGGTCGCGTTGGCGCAGGAAGTCCTGCAACACGCGGTTGCGGTCGGCAGCAGCAAGGGACGGAATCTCGGTCATCGTCGGGACTCTCGTATTCTCAGCCCTCAATTATAACAAATATTGCGGTCGATTTTCAACCATGCGCCCGGCAAACGAACGGGCCGCGCCCGGCTCGAAGTTCGAGGGGGCGCGGCCCGCCAAACGGGTTCCAGGCCGATGGCGCTCAGGCGTGAGCGATGCCCTTGGCGTCGAGCATCTGCTGCAACTCGCCGGTTTCCGCCATTTCACGGACGATGTCGCAGCCGCCGACGAACTCACCCTTGACGTAGAGCTGCGGGATGGTCGGCCAGTTGGAGAACTGCTTGATGCCCTCGCGGACTTCCATGTTCTGCAGCACGTCGACGCCCTTGAATTTCACCTGCAGCGTGGTCAGCACGTGCGCCACGGCGGCGGAGAAGCCGCACTGCGGCATCATCGGCGAGCCCTTCATGAACAGGACCACGTCGTTTTCGTTGATTTCGGATTGAATGTTTTCGAATGCGGGAGTGTCACTCATGATCTTTACCTGATGTTGCGGCCGTCCGGGTCGCGTCCCGGGCGGTCTCGGGTTGATGGGGTGTCAGCCGGCGTCGTCCGGCGTGCTGGTCTGAAGGGCCAGCGCGTGCAGTTGGCCGCCCATGCGTCCCTGCAAGGCCTGGTAGACCATCTGGTGCTGCTGCACCCGGGATTTGCCCTCGAAGGCGTCCGCGATCACATAGGCCGCGTAATGATCGCCGTCGCCGCGCAGGTCCTCGATGGTAACCCGCGCGCCTGGAATCCCTTCGCGGATAAGACGTTCGATCTCGGTGGCTTCCATGGCCATGGCAGTGTCCTTCGTCGGGTAGACTTGATGGCGGTGTCGGGCCGCCTCCAGGATATGGCCCCGTTCGCCGGTCCCGTCAACCCTTGGCGGGAAAGGGTTTTTCGCCGTCCGGGTCAGAGGAAATCGGGGAAAAACCTGAGCAACAGGCGGAAGCGATCGCGTTTCATGGTGTCGGGGAAACTGCGCAGGAAATCCTTCAATAGTCCCTTGTCGAGGAACATCTCCGGGCGCTGGCAGCAGGCGCAGAGAAGCGGCAGGTCGATGTCCTTGCCCTGCTGGTAGTCGGCGAAAACCTTGCCGGGGTTGCCGCCTTGCGTAGCGATCTGGCGTACGGCGGTGATCTGCTTGCGCATGGCCCCGGCGGTGCGCGCGAACAGGTTCATCAGCATGCGGTGGTCGTTGTCGTCGGGGGGCTGGAAGTCATCGGCGGGCGCGGTGATTTCGGCCCAGATCCGTTCCGCGTCCTTGTTCGCACGCTTGATACGGGCGACCTCTTTCTGCCATTCCTCGACGGTCATCTTCTCGCCCATCCATGACGGCTGCGGCTTCGATTTCTTCAGCTTGCCGAGAAGGCTTTTCTTTTCTTCCTTGGGCTTTTTCGGCAGTTCCTGTTCGCTGGTCTTTTCCTGCCAGACGATGCGCCAGCTCTCCCACAGGATTTCTCGCGAACGCCGCTCTTCCATGTTCTCGAGGATGAACTGAATGCGCTGGCCGGCTTCCTTTTGCTCGGCCTGAACAATGAACGGCCGGCACGCGCCCATCATCGCCGGCGCGAACTCGCGCCGAACCAAATCGTCCAGGCGCCCGGCGAAAGCCTCGGAGACCGGGAACGGCGGCGGCCGACCGGCGATCGGGCCCGGCCGCACCTCCTCGCGCAGCGCCTCCAGGCGCCCGGCGAGCAACTGGCTGAGCGCCTCGATGAATGCATCGGGGGCGGAAATGTCGGCGTCGGCGCCGGGGTTGCGCTCGGGGCTGGTTTCGCTGCCGTCGTCGGCCGCGGCTTCGCGCCGTTCGACGGGGGTGTCGATGCCCATCTTGATGCGCGCGATGTGAAACTCGGCCCGCTCGACGCGGATATCCTTGATTTCACGCAGCAGCCCGATAACCCGTTCCTTGCGGGCCTCGTCGTCGCTGGCGCCGCCGTCCTCGCCGTCGAAGGAGAGGCTCATGGCCTCGTTGACCCGGCGTTCATAGTCGACCCGGGTTTCGGCATCGTCCTGGCGGCTGAACAGGGCGCGGATGATGACCGTGCAGCAGGCGAGCACGCCGCCCATCGTCGCCGCGCGTTCCACCAACGTGATCAGCCCGGTCTCGGGATGCTCGAAAGCGGGCTCCCAATCGATGGTGCCATACGACGTTCGGGGCCAGTCCTTCTTATCGGGAACGGCGGCAGCCGGAGAGATCTCTCCGTCGTTCATGGTGGATCCCCCTCGCTTGATCCAGGGGGCAGCTTAATCGAGGGGCCTGGGTTTGAGAAGTGTCGGCCGTCACACCTTGGCCGTTAAGCGCCGGCCATGTACTGGGGCAGCCAATCCTCGTGCGCGCGGCGCAATTCATCCAGCGCCAGCGTGAATTCGCCGAGGTTGAGCGCATCGCCGCCGCTGCGCGCCACCTGGCCGGCTTCGATGCCGGCGGCCCGGGCCCGCGCGATCAGCGCGTCCGGGTCATCCGTGGCGACGAGGTAGCGCGCCTGGTCCTCGCCGAACAGCCAGGCATGCAGCGCCAGGCCGCTGGCCGCGCCGGCGTCGATTTCGGCGCCCATGCGGGACGCCAGCGCCATCTCGCCGATGGCCGCCAACAGCCCGCCGTCGGCCAGGTCGTGGCAGGCGGCGACGGCACCCGACAGGATTTCGGCGCGCACGAAGTCGCCGTTGCGGCGCTCGGCCGCCAGGTCGACCGGCGGCGGCGCGCCGTCTTCGCGTCCCGCGGCTAGGCGCAGGAAGGCGGAAGCGCCGAGGTGCCCCCGGGTCTCGCCGACCAGCACCAGCGCCTGGCCTTGCGCCGTCGGCGCGATGCCAACCGCCTGGCTGTAGTCCTGCAACAGGCCGACCGCGCCGATGGTCGGTGTCGGCAGGATGGCGGCGCCGTTGGTCTCGTTGTAGAGGCTGACGTTGCCCGAAACGACGGGGAACTCGAGCGCCAGGCAGGCCTCGCGCATGCCCTCGATGCAGCCCACGAACTGGCCCATGATTTCGGGCCGTTCGGGGTTGCCGAAGTTCATGTTGTCGGTGATGGCGAGCGGTTGGGCGCCGGTGGCGGTGATGTTGCGCCAGGCCTCCGCCACCGCCTGGCGGCCGCCCTCCGCCGGGTCGGCCAGGCAGTAGCGCGGCGTGCAGTCCGACGTCATGGCCAGCGCCTTCTTCGAGCCGTGCACCCGCACCATCGCGGCATCGCCGCCGGGCCGGCCGAGGCCCAGCGTGTCGCCCATGACCATGTGGTCGTACTGCTCCCAGATCCAGCGTTTCGACGCCATGTCGGGGGTGGCCATCAATTGCTTCAGCGCCGCCAGCGGATCGGCCGGCGCCGGCACGTCGGCGGGCGCGACCGCGGGCGCCTTGGGGGTCGGGCGCCAGGGGCGCTCGGTCTCGTCGTATTCGGGCGACGCCAGGGCCAGCGGGTCGATCGGCAGGTCGGCGACGGTCGCACCCTTGTGGTTGAGCACCATGCGGCCGCTGTCGGTCAGCCGCCCGATGACCGCGAAGTCCAGTTCCCATTTCTCGAAGATCGCCTTGGCCTGGTCCTCGGAACCGGGCTTCAAGACCATCAGCATGCGTTCCTGGCTTTCCGACAGCATCATCTCGTAGGCGGACATGTTGGGCTCGCGCTGCGGCACCTGGTCGAGGTCCAACTCGACGCCCATGCCGCCCTTCGATGCCATTTCGAACGAGGACGAGGTCAGTCCCGCCGCGCCCATGTCCTGGATGGCGACGATGCAGTCGGTATTCATCAGTTCCAGGCAGGCCTCGATCAGCAGTTTCTCGGTGAACGGGTCGCCGACCTGCACGGTCGGGCGCTTGGCGTCCGAATCCTCGGCGAACTCGGCCGACGCCATGGTGGCGCCGTGAATGCCGTCGCGGCCGGTCTTGGAACCGACATAGACGATCGGGTTGCCGACGCCGGACGCGGCGGAATAGAAGATCTTGTCGGCCTCGGCGACGCCCACCGTCATGGCGTTGACCAAGATGTTGCCGTCGTAGGCCGGATGGAACTGGCATTCGCCGCCCACCGTGGGAACGCCGACGCAGTTGCCGTAGCCGCCGATGCCGGCGACGACGCCGTCCACCAGGTGCCGGGTCTTGGGGTGGTCGGGGCTGCCGAAACGCAGCGCGTTCAGGTTGGCGACGGGGCGCGCGCCCATGGTGAAGACGTCGCGCAGGATGCCGCCGACGCCGGTCGCCGCGCCCTGGTAGGGCTCGATGTAGGAGGGGTGGTTGTGGCTCTCCATCTTGAACACGGCCGCCTGGCCGTCGCCGATGTCGATGATGCCGGCGTTCTCGCCGGGCCCGCAGATCACCCAGGGCGCCTCGGTGGGCAGCGTCTTGAGCCAGTGCTTGGAGGACTTGTACGAACAGTGCTCCGACCACATGACCGAAAAGATGCCGAGTTCGGTCAGGTTCGGCTCGCGGTTGAGGATGCGCAGCACGTTGGCGTATTCCTCTTCGGAGAGGCCGTGCTCGGCAACGATTTCGGGGGTGATGGCGGGGCTGGCGTCGGGATTGGTGTCTGGCATGGGCGGATGAGCTCTCCGGCGGCCGGTCCGGCGGCGCGGACCCGGGGTAAACGGTGACGCTGTCTTACATAGCAGATGCTAACCGGTTGGCAACGCCAGCTTGGGTGTCGTGCGATCGAACCGGCGCTAAAACCCACTAAAAAAATGTGTAATACATAAAGACGCGTTCCAGTTTTGTATTTGTGCCGCCAATCACTGAAAAATCTTGGTAATTTGTACAAAATATTTGTGTGGAAATATATTAGGGAATCCCCTATAAAGCCGAAATGATCTGGCGCGGACATCCGCCAAATCGAAACAGAAGTTTAGACATTTGAAGTTTAGACAAGGGAGAGGTTTGTGAGACCGAGAGAAAAAACAGCGACTGCGGCCGTCGCTGTCGCGGTGGGGTTGATGTTGATCGCCCCGTCCGACGCTCAGGCCGCCGGCATGGCGCCGGCCAGCATGCTGGCCAATACCTGCAATGCCTGCCACGGACCCAACGGCAGCACCTACGGGCCCGCCACGCCGTCGATCGCCGGCACCAACGCGGACTACATCACCGATACGCTGAAGGCCTACAAGTCCGGCGAGCGCAAATCGACGATCATGGGGCGCATCGCCAAGGGTTACACCGACGAAGAGATCATGGCCATCGCCAAGCATTTCGCCGGCCAGAAACTGGTCCGCCGGGTCGAACAGAAGACCGACGGCAAGCTCGCCATGAAGGGCCAGGAACTGTCGCGCAAATACTGCCAGGACTGCCACGAAAAGGACGGCTACACCGGTATCGACTATCCGGCGCTGGCCGGCCAGCCGGTTCCGTACCTGAGCTACCAGCTCGCCGATTTCCTGTCCGGATCGCGCAACATCGAGGAAAATCCGGCCATGTCGGCGAAGGAAAAGCGCAAGAAAATCCGTAACCTGACCGACCTGCAGAAGGCCGAAGGTGACGCCGGTTTTCAGGCGATCATCAACTTCTACGGCAGCCGGAAATAGGAGGGCCTGAAAATGACAAACAAGACCCTGAATCGTCGCGCCTTCCTGGGCGCCACCGGCGCGGCCGTTGCCGCGGGCGCGGTCGCCGGGACCCCCTTCGTCGCGCGTGCGGCGGGCGGCAAGGTCGTTATCGTCGGCGGCGGTGTCGGCGGTGCCACGACGGCGCGTTACCTGAAACTCGCCGATCCCAACATCGACGTCACCCTGATCGAGCCGTTGGCCACCTACCACACCTGCTTCATGTCGAACGAGGTGCTGGGCGGCGAGCGGTCGCTGGCGCAGATCGCCGTCGGCTACGACGGGCTCAAGAAGATGGGCGTCAAGGTGGTGCAGGACATGGCCACCGGCATCGACGCCGGCGCCAAGACCGTCGCCACCAAGTCGAGCGGCACCTTCGCCTACGACCGTTGCGTCGTGGCGCCGGGCATCAGCTTCAAGCTGCCCCAGGCGGACGGCGTCTCCATGGCGATGTTCGACCAGATCCCGCACGCCTGGAAGGCCGGTCCGCAAACCGCCCTGCTGCGCAAGCAGTTGGAAGCCATGAACGACGGCGGCACGGTCTGCATCGTGGCGCCGCCGAACCCGTTCCGCTGCCCGCCCGGGCCGTATGAACGGGCCAGCCTGATCGCGCATTACCTGAAGCACCACAAGCCCAAGTCCAAGGTCGTCATCGTCGACACCAAGGACAAGTTCTCCAAGCAGGGCCTGTTCACCCAGGCTTGGAAGCGGCTCTACGGCTTCGGCACCGACAATGCGATGATCGAGTGGATTCCCGCGGCCAAGGCCCAGGACCTGGTGCGCATCGCGCCGGGCCAGGTGAAGACCGACTTCGTCGATCTGAAGGCCGACGTGATCAACTACATCCCGCCCCAGGTTGCCGGGCAAATCGCCTTCGATGCGGGGCTGACCAACGACAAGGGCTGGTGCCCGGTCAACAAGCAGACCTTCGAATCGACCGTGCACAAAGGCATCCATGTGCTCGGCGACGCCTCGGTGGCGGCGGCGATGCCGAAATCCGGCTATTCCGCCAACTCGCAAGGAAAGGTCACGGCGGCGGCCATCTGGTCGGCTCTCGCCGGTGCCCAGGCGCCGACGCCGTCCTACGTCAACACCTGCTACTCCATCGCCGGGACCGACTACGGTTTCTCGGTGGCGGCGGTTTACCGCTACGACGCGGCGAAGAACATGATCGCCGGGGTCAAGGGCGCGGGCGGTCTGACGCCGGGCGATGCCTCGGCCGAGGACCTGAAGCGCGAGGTGCAGTACGCCTACAGTTGGTACGACAATATCGTCAAGGACATCTGGGGCTGACACCGGGCACGCCCGGACCACGATCCGACACGGGGGCTTTCGCCGGCGACGGCGGAAGCCCCCGCTGGCGGCAAGATCAACAACAATCGAAAACGGGACAATTCGAACCGGGGGATGGGTGAAGGACTGCTCGTGCCCGCCTTATTCATGGTGAAGCAAAGGCTGGAAGCATGTTTAAAGCGATTTTCAATTGGTTGAAGCAGCCGACGGCGCGCTGGGGCGGTGCCGCCATCGGTGTCGTCGGCACGGCCGGTTTCCTGTTCGTGTTCTTTCAGGGCGTCGCCTACACAAACACCATGGAATTCTGCACTTCGTGCCATTCCATGACCTTCCCTTACGAAGAGTACAAGAAAAGCGCGCACTTCAAGAACGCCGTCGGCGTTCAGGCCGGCTGCCCCGACTGCCACGTGCCGCACGACTACCCGGACCTGCTGATCGCCAAGGTGCTGGCGGTGAAGGACGTCTATCACGAGATTCTCGGCACCGTGGAGAACAAGGAAAAGTTCGAGCAGCACCGCCTGAAGATGGCCAAGGCCGTCTGGGCCAAGATGGAAAAGCGCCAGTCCAAGGAATGCCGCAATTGCCACGAGCTGACCGACATGGTGCTCGATGACCACGGCCGGCGCGCCCGGCGCAAGCACGGCGAGGCGATCAAGGATGGCAAGCACTGCATCCAGTGCCACAAGGGCGTGGTGCACGAATTGCCGCAGGGATACGAGGGCTGAACCCGCAACCGATGGACAGCAAGCCATGACCATGACCGCCACCGCAAAATCCGCATGCCGCCCCGCGCGCCGTCTTTCCGCCGCGCTGGCGCTCGCCGCCGGCCTCGCCCCCTGGATATTCCAGGTGCCGGCCCTGGCCGACCATGTGCCGGCGCATGAGACCGCGTCGATCTCCGCCGGCGGCCGGCTTTACGACAACTGGATCCGCGAACTGGCCAAGCGCGCGCCGAAGCAGGCGCATCCGCTGTATCCCAAGGAAGGGCGCTTCAATGCCGACCCGGCCACCACCTGGCGCTGCGTCACCTGTCATGGTTGGGATTACCGTGGCGCCGAAGGTGTTTTCGGCAAGGGCCCCGACTTCACCGGCATCAAGGGCATCGCCGCCAAGGCCGGCCAGCCGGTGGACGAGATCATCGCGCTCTTGTCCGGCGACGGACACGGCTATGCGGAATACCTGGACAAGGACGCCATGCACGACCTGGCCATGTTCGTCAGCCAAGGCCAGATCAACAGCGCCGATGCCATCGACCCGGACAGCCGCCGGGCGCGCGGCAAAGCCGGTTCCAGCGGCATCTATTTCGTCACCGTCTGCTCCGGCTGTCACGGCGTCGACGGCACCCAGATGCAGACCATTCCGCCCATCGGCGAGGTCACCCGCAACGACCCCTGGCTGGCGCTGCACAAGATGTTCAACGGCCATCCCGGCGACGAGATGCCGGCGCTCCGGGTGTTCGGCCAGGACACCGTGGTGAACATGCTCGCCTACATGCAGGGGCTGCCCGGCAATAACGTGCTGCTGTCGGTGCAGCGCGGCGGCAAGCTCTATGATGATTGGGCGCGCGAGGTGAACAAGGATGTCCCCAAGACCCCGCATCCCGCCTATCCCAAGGACAAAGAGGTACCGGCCGGTTCCAACAGTTGGCGCTGCGTCGAATGCCATGGCTGGGATTACAAGGGGGCGGCCGGCTTGCGCGGCATCCGCCGCATGGCCGGCGCGCACCCGGCGGCGGTGGTCGACGTGCTCACCGACAAGACCCACGCCATGCACCGTTTCCTGAAGTTCCGCGACCTCTGGGACCTGGGCAGTTTCGTCGCCCACGGCCAGTTGGAGATGAACGAGTTCATCGCGCCCCGCACCAAGGAGGCGCGCGGCTCGGCGGACGAGGACCTGGCCTTCTTCTATGCGCTCTGCGCCACCTGCCATGGCGACGAGGGCACCGAGATCCGTACCATGCCGGCCATGGGCCGGGTGGCCACGGAAAACCCGTGGAAGGCGCTGCACAAGATCATGCACGGCCATCCCGGCGAGTTCATGCCCGCCTGGCAGGCGGCGCTGACGCGCCAGCAAATCAAGAACATCCTGGCGACCCTGCAGACGTTGCCGAAACGAAAGCGCTAGGCGCCGGAGGGAATCGATCCGAGCGCGGCCGGATTTGCCGCGCCAAACAAAACGGTGTCGGGATCAACCCGGCCGTCCTTCTCCAATCCTGATCATTCTCCGCCGGCGCATCTCCCCCGCGCCGGCGATTTTTTTTCGTTGGCGGCGCTAACGGCGTTTGCTCCAGGGTCCCGGGCGCATGGTGATGGCGGGACCGCGCTTGGGCGGCGCCAGGCCGCGGCCGAGCAGCGGGATCTGCTTGCGCCGCATGGGCACGATCAGGATCAAACCCGCGGCCAGTCCGCCCAGGTGCGCCCACCAGGCAACACCGCCGCCGGCGCCGCCGCCGGCCGAACCGACCGCGCTCAGGAACTGAAACACCGCCCAGATGCCGAGCACCAGCCAGGCCGGCAGTTCGATGATGATCAGCCACACCAGGGTCTTGATCGGCGCCTTCGGGTGCAGCACCAGATAGCCGCCGATGACGCCGGAAATCGCCCCCGACGCGCCGACCATCGGCAATTGCGAGGCCGGGTCGGAGAGCGCGTGCGCAAGCGCCGCGGCGATGCCGCAGGCCAGGTAGAACAGGACGAAACGGAAATGGCCCAGCGAATCCTCGATGTTGTCGCCGAGGATCCACAAGAACAGCATGTTGCCGGCCAGGTGCATGAAGCCGCCGTGCAGGAACATGCTGGTGACCAGCGTCGCCAAATCGGGCAGGCGCTGCAGTTCCGGCGCCAGGTCGGCGGTGCCGAAAATCACCGCCGGGATGGCGCCGTAGCCGAGCGCGAACAACTGTCCGGCACGTTCGCCGAGCCCGGCCTGGTAGAGGAACACCAGCACGCAGAGCCCGATGACCGTCCAGTTCACGTAGGCGTGGCGGATGTAACGCAGCGGGTTGTTGTCGGCCAGCGGCAGCAGCATCAGAAGCGCCAGAAATCGCCGTCGAAGACGACCAGCAGCGCCAGCACCTCGAGCCGGCCGGCGAGCATCGCCAGTGCCAGCACCAACTTGGCTCCATCGTGCAGCGGCTGGAAGTTGCCGGCCGGACCGATGATCGGCCCGAGCCCGGGCCCGACATTGGTGATCGCGGTGACGGTGGCGGAATAGGCGGTCAGCACGTCGAGGCCGAAGAAGCTCAGCCACACGGTGAAGACCGCGATGGTGGCGACGAACACCGCCAGGAAGGCGAGGATCGAATAGGGCACGTCTTGCGGTACCGGGGCGCCGTTGTAGGTCAGGGTAATCACCCGGTTGGGGCTGAACAGGCGCTTCACGTGCGCGCGCACCAGCATGTAGATGATCTGGTGGCGGTAGATCTTGATGGCGCCGGCGGTCGAGCCCGAACAGCCGCCGATGTACATCAACGCCAAAAACACGCCGACCGCGCCGGTGCCCCAAAGGGTGTAGTCGTCGGCGACGAAGCCGGTCGTGGTCACCACCGAGGTGACGTGGAAGGCGGTGGTGGTCAGCGCCTCGAACCAATGCGTGCCGCGGGTGACGATCAGCCATAGCGTGAGGCCGAGCGACACCGCCGCCAGGAACCCCAGGAAACCGCGCACCTGCTGGTCGGTGAACATCGGCCGGGGGCCCGTGTGCATTGCCTTGATGTAAAGGAAGAACGGTACCGAGCCGGAGATCATGAACAGCGTCGCCACCCACTGCAGGGCCAGACTATCGAAATAACCGAACGACGCGTCGTGCGTTGAATAACCGCCGGTGGACAGCGTTGTCATCGCGTGGGTAATGGCATCGAAGCCGTTCATGCCGAGGCCGTAGTAACAAAATCCGCAGAGCGCGGTCAGGCCGGCGTAGATGGCCAGCAACTGCATGACCATGCCGAACACGCTGGTCGAGAACTTTTCCGACGTGTGCGAACTTTCGATCTTGAACAACTGCATGCCGCCAACCCGGAGCAGCGGCAGCATCAGGATTGCCATGGCGATGATGCCAATCCCGCCGAGCCACTGTAAAAGCGCGCGCCACAGCAGGACGCCGGGCGGCAGGTGGTCGAGCCCGGTCAGCACGGTCGAGCCCGTGGTGGTGATGCCGGAGACCGATTCGAACACCGCATCGGCGATGCCGACGCCGGGATGGCCGAGAAAGGGGATGGCGGCCAGCAGACTGACGACGATCCATCCGAGGAAGGTCATCAGGAAGGCTTGCTTGAGCGTCAGTTGGATCGGCTCTTTCGGCCAGGTGGCGACGGCGGCGGCGGTGCCGAGGAAACCGGTCAGCATCGCGATGAACACGAACTCCCGCCATTCGCCGTCGTGAAAGGCGACGTCGGTCAATGCCGGTATCATCATCAGCACGGACATGAAGCAGGCGAGGAGACCCATCAGGTGGACGACCGGGCGAACGTTGAGCATCGGTTTTTGCCAGTCCTCCGGTGCGTCTCTCGCCGGCCGAAGCCGGCCCGGCCTCAGTGCAGGGTGCGCAAAAGGCCCTCGAACAGGGCGCGGCCGTCACTGCCGCCGAGCGCGCCGTCAATCAGCCGTTCCGGGTGCGGCATCATGCCGAGCACATTGCCTGCTTCGTTGACGATGCCGGCGATGTGGCGGCGCGAGCCATTGGGGTTGGCGGAGTCGGAGAAGCTGCCGTCGGCGTCGCAATAGCGGAACGCGACACGGCCTTCGCCTTCCAGCCGGTCGAGGGTGTCGTCGTCGGCGAAATAGTTGCCGTCGTGGTGCGCGATGGGGATGCGCACCACCTGGCCGGGCGCGTAGCCGGCGGTGAAGGGGGTTTCCGATGCGTCCTCGACGCGCAGCCAGACGTCGCGGCAGACGAACTTCAGGTTGGCGTTGCGCATCAGGGCGCCCGGCAAAAGCCCGGTCTCGGTCAGGACCTGAAAGCCGTTGCAGATTCCGAGCACCGGCACGCCCGCGTCGGCGCGGGCGACGACCTCGGCCATGATCGGCGAGCGCGCCGCCATGGCGCCGGAGCGCAGGTAATCGCCGTAGGAGAAACCGCCCGGCACCACGATCAGGTCGACGTCCGGCATTTCCGTGTCGCGGTGCCAGACCATGACCGGCTCGGTGCCGGAAATTTCACGCAACGCCACTTGTGCGTCGCGGTCGCAATTGGATCCGGGGTAAACGATGACGGCGGATTTCATGGCGGCCCTCACGTACTGGCGATTTCGATCTCGTAGTCCTCGATCACGGTGTTGGCGAGCAGCTTCTCGCACATCTGACGGACGTGCTCGCGCGCCGCGCCGGCGTCGGTCTCGGCCAGGTCGAGTTCGATGTATTTGCCCTGGCGGACCTCGTCGACGCCGCCGAAGCCGAGTGCGCCCAGTGCATGCTGGACGGCCTTGCCTTGCGGATCGAGAACGCCGTTCTTCAGGGTGACGTGGACTTTCGCTTTCATGCCTGATCTCACCTCGAGAGCGTTGTTTTTACTGCATGAGTTGCGGACCCTTAAGGTCGCGCGGGCCGCCTTCCGGCAGGATGCCGAGCCGCCGGGCCACTTCCTGGTAGGCTTCCTCGACGCGGCCGAGGTCGCGGCTGAAGCGGTCCTTGTCCATGGGCTCGTTGGTGGCCAGGTCCCAGAGTCGGCAATTGTCGGGGCTGATTTCGTCGGCCAGCACGATGCGCATCTGCTCGCCTTCCCACAGCCGCCCGAATTCCAGGCTGACGTCGACGAGGCGGAGCCCTATCCCTAAGAACAGGCCGGACAGGAAGTCGTTGACCCGAAGCGACAGCGCCAGGATTTCATCGATGTCCTGCGGATGCGCCCAACCGAACGCCGTGATGTGCTCTTCGGTGACCATCGGGTTGTCCAACTCGTCGGACTTGAAATAGAACTCCACCACCGAGCGCGGCAGCGCCGTGCCTTCCGGGATGCCGAAACGCGTCGACATGGTGCCGGCGACGATGTTGCGCACCACCACGGTGATGGGGATGATCTCGACCTCATGCACCAACTGCTCGCGCATGTTCAGGCGCCGCACGAAATGCGTCGGCACGCCGATTTCCCCCAGCCGCTGCATCAGATATTCGGAAATCCGGTTGTTGAGCACGCCCTTGCCGGTGATGGTGCCGCGCTTGTGGGTCTCGGGAACGTAGGCGTCGTCTTTGAAATCGAGTACCAGGGTGCCTGGCTCGGGGCCTTCGAAAAGCACCTTGCCGCGGCCTTCGTAAACCTGCCTGCGTCTCGCCATGGCTGAATTTCCCAAAAAGAACGCGGTTTGCGGCCGGGATCGGGGCGGCGGCCAGCGTTCGTTACGATGGTCCCCATATAGCAGGTGTGTCGGAGCAAGACAACGACACGCATGGACCGGGTGCGGGCAACCGGGAATACGACCAATGCCGACCCAGAAATCGCTTTACCCGACTGTTCGAAAAAGCCTAGAATTCCTTTAATTAATGGAGATCGCGGTGTTGCCGATAAGGGGTTGAGGCGATGACGTGGTGGGAACAAAACCAGCCCCATAAATACGTGCTCGCAGGCAAGGTGGAATTTCACGGTAGCAATAGTGCCTCCGTGCGGAGATTGATTCGCCGTTACGGCAGTGGGATGGTAACCGCCATGATGCGCGGCATAAAGGGTGAACGGGCTTGAATTTTGACGGTCCGATCAACGGCGATTTTCGGAACGCTCCGGAGCCCGGCCCGCTGATCGTCCAGGCTCAGGCCGGACGCGATATCCTGTTGCCGGACGGCGGTTGGATTCTTGGCGCGGAATACGTCCGCCAGGGCGGCGATCTCGTGCTCCAGGGCAAGGACGGCCAACTGGTCGTCATCCGCGACTTCTTCAACCTGGCCACGCCCCCCGACCTGCACACCGGCACCGGCGCCGTCATCAACGGCCCGCTCGCGACCAAGCTGGCGGGGCCCTTGGCGCCCGGCCAATACGCGCAGGCCAATCCGCAGGCTTCGCCGGGCGAACCCATCGGCAAGGTGACCACGGCCGAGGGTACCGTCGAGGCGACCCGCGTCGACGGCACCAAGGTGCGCCTCAAGGAAGGCGATCCCGTCTATCAGGGCGACGTGGTCGAGACCGCCGACGACGGTGCCGTGGGCATCGAATTCGCCGATCAATCGACCTTCTCGCTGGGCGATTCCGGGCGCATGGTGCTCGACGAGATGGTCTACGATCCCGGCGGCGGATCGGAAAACAACTCCTTCGCCATGTCCCTGGTGCAGGGCACCTTCTCCTTCGTTTCCGGACAGATTTCCAAGACCGACCCCGAGGCCATGAACCTCAACACGCCGGTCGCCACCATCGGTATTCGCGGCACCACCATCGCCGGCGAGGTCGGCGGCGAGGGCAACGACAACACCATCTCGCTGTTGCCCGATCCCAACGGTTCCACCGGCGAAATCGTCATCACCAACGAAGCCGGCACCGTGGTGCTCAACGTCATCGGCGCCACCGTCACCGTCACCTCGGTCAGCCAGGCGCCGCCGCAGCCGACCATCCTGTCGCCCGAGCAATTGGCGACGCGCTACGACAACGTGCTGGCGATCAATCCGCAACAGCCGCAGACGGCGCCGCCGGAAGGGCAGCAGGAAGGCGAGCAACTGCCGCAGGACGTGCTCGACCAGTTGCAGGACATCGGCGAGCAACTGAACGAGGCGGTGCAGCAAGGCTTGGCCCAGGCGCGGCAATTCCAGTTGCAGCTGGAGGGCTTCAAGCCGTTCATCGAGAACCTGCTGAAACCGCCGCAGATCGATCCGCTACCGTTCTTCAACAAATTCCAAAACGAGATTCAGGTCGACTACAGCGTCACCACCGCGCGCTTGGGCGAGATCATTTCGGCGGCGACGGCCGCGGAACAGTCGGCCTCCGCCGCGGAGGTCGCCGCCGCGACAAAGACGGCGGCGCTAGCCAACCAGATCATCGTCAAGGCGACCGCGTCCAGCGTCGGCATGTCGGCGAGCGAGGCCCAGTCCCTGGCCGCGGTCATCACCGCGCCGCTGAAGTCGCTGGGCACCGCCGCCACCTTCGCCGCCAGTGCGTCGTCGACCAAGGAATCGGCGCTTGCCGCCATGGCCGCCGCCGCCAAGGGCGAGGCCGTCTCGGACGAGTTGATCGCCGAACTGGAGGCCTTCGTCGGTCTCGGCACCGGCGGGTCGAATTCCTCCGACATCACCCGCGCCATCGCCAAGGTCGAGAAGATCGTCGCCGCCGCCATCTCCGCCGCCGACAAGGTGCTGACAAAGTCGATCATCGCGGCCAAGGCGGCCAAGGCCGCCGGTCAAGACGTGGCCGCCGCGGCAAAAACCTCCGCGGCCGACAATTTCAACACCGAGATGAACAGCGCTTTGGCCGGCGTCACCTCTTCGAAGGGCGATGCGGTCTCGCTCGACGAGCTCTCCGAACTGGTCAGCGGCGTCCAGACCCAGATGGGCCGGATCAAGACCCGCGTCAACGAGTCCGGCGACTCGGAGTCCTTCGCCGCCATGAAGTCGGCCATCGGCTTCGCCGAGTTGACGTTGCAGAAAGCCGACGAAACGGCCAAGGCGGCCGAGCTGTCGATGAGCGCCGGCCTGACCTTCGACCAGATCCTCGGCCACGCCACCACCGCCATCAATGCCGCCAAGGAGGCCGAGGCCTACCGCAAGCAGGCTGATGCCGCCGTCGACCTGGGGCAACTCGGCAACGGCATCGACGCCAGTGCCTTCGACGAATTCGTCCGCTACGTGGGATTTGCGCCGGGTCAGTCGGAAGCCGAATTCGAGGCCGGCCAGAGCGACGACGTCATCACCGCCGACGAGGCCATCGCCGCGATCGAGGCCGCCACCGATGCGCTGGCGGCGGCGCAGGCTTATATCGACGGCACCGCGCAAGGCGACGCCAAGAAGACGGATGCGGTATTCCTCGGCGCCTCCAACGGCGACAAGGGCACCGTCGCGGTGGCGTCTGACGGGTCGGTGACCTACACGCCGACGGCGCGGTCCTATGCCGACCTTGCCAACGGCGCCAGCGCCACCGACACCTTCTATGTCGCAAGCAAGAATGCCGACGGCTCGTTCGCCACGGAGGCGGTCACCGTCACGGTGACCAACAACGCCGGCACGCTCGGCGTCAGCGACCTGAGCGCGGTCGAAACCGAAGGCGCCAAATCGGTGGCCGCCGCCGCCGCCGCCGCCGCCGCGGCCGCCGCCGCCGCTGTGCTCGATGCGCGCGGCGTGCTGGTCGAAAAACTGGTGGGCGAGGCCGTCGCCGGGGCCCGCGCCGATGTCCTGGAGGATGCCTCCGCCACCGCCGACAGCGAGGCGGCCAGCGCCCAGACCGCGGCCCTGCAAGCCGCCGCTGTCGCCGACGGCGCTTCCGACGGCACCAAGGGCAGTATCACCATCGCTCCCGACGGTTCGCTCACCTATACGGCGACGCCGTCGAAGTACAGCGACCTGGCCAGCGGCGAGAGCGCCACCGACACCATTTACGTTGCCGCCCCGGACACCTCGGCGGGCGCGGATGCCGGCGACTATGTGACCACGGCGGTGACCGTCACCGTCACCAACACCGGCTCCGGCCTCGCCGTCAGCGGCCTTGACGACGTCACCGCCAGCGGCGCCCAGCAGGCGGCAGATGCTGCGACGGCGGCGAAGAACGCCGATCCCGCCAATGCGGTGCTGATCGCCGACGCGGTGCTCAAGACCCAGTTGCTGGCCAACGCCGACGCGGCCTCCGATTTCGCCGATCAGGTGCTGACGCTTTGGCAGGGCGCGGCGGCGACGGCGCGCACCAACGCCACCACCGCCCGCGCCACCGCGACCACCGCCAGCGAGGCGGCCGACGCCGCGCAAACCGACGTCGACAACCTGGAGGCCGCGGCCGAGGCGAAGCTGGTCGAGGCGCTGGCCGCGACGGCGACCGCTTCGAGCGCCGAATCGGCGGCGTCGCGTGCCGACGGCACGCTCGCCGTGGCGCAGGCCGCCGCCGAGGCTCAGGCATCGGCGGCCCTCGACGTGGCTGTCGAGGAAGCGCAGGAATATGCCGATCTTGCGGCAGCGGCGGCGGATACGGCGGCTGAATACGCCGAGATCGCCCGCTCCTGGACGATCATCGGCTCCGCCGACAAGATCAAGGCGCAGGCGGCGGAGGATGTGGCCGTGGCCGCCTCGGCGGAAGCTGCCGAGTATGCCGAACTCGCGGCGGCGTCGGCGCTGGATGCGGAGGCCGCGGCCTCTCTCTCGTACGCCAGCCAGGACGCGGCTGCGGTGGCGGCGCGCACGGCGGCGCTCAATTCCGCCAAGGCGGCGGCTTCGAAGGCGGAACTGGCGGCTGAATCGGCCGAGGCTTCGGCCGAGTTCGCCATCGCCGCCTCGGCGCTTGCCGACGTGGTCAATCCCGAGCCGGTCGATCCCGCTTCCCTGCAGGACGCCATGCGCCAGAAGGAACAGGCCGCCGACCAGGCCAAGCTCGAGGCCGAAGCCAAGGCGGCGGCGGAGGCGGCGGCGCGCGCGGCTGCGGCCCAGGCGGCGGCGGAAAAGGCGGCGGCCGAGGCCAAGGCACTCGCCGACGCCACCGAGGAAGCGGAAGCGGCGGCATTGGCCGCGACCCGGGCGGCGACCAAGGCGGCCGAGGCGGCGGCGCTGGCGGACGAGGCGGGCGCGGCACGGGCGGCGGCCGAACAGGCGGAGGCCGACAACGACGCCGCTGCGGCGGCAGCGGCGGCCACGGAAGCGGAAGAGAAGGCGGCGCAGGCGACGCAGGCGGCGGCTGCCGCGGCGGCGGCGGCGCAGGAAGCGGATCTGCGTGCCCAGTCGGCCGCCCAGGCGGCGTCCGGCGCCGGCGAAGCGGCGGCCAAGGAGGCCGAAAAAGCGGCCGAGTCCGCGGCCCAGGCGGCAACTTCGTCGGGCATCGGCAACCAGGCCTCGACCACGGCCAACAACCATGCCGTCGAGGCCCGTGCCGCGGCCGATTTGCAGTCGGCGCAGGATCAGGCGGCGGCACTGGCGACGGCGGCGGCGGAAGCGGCCCGCGCGGCCGCCGCGGAAGCGGCCGAAAACGCCCAGGCGGCGGCGGACCAGGCTGCCGAGGACCGCGCCGCGGCGCAGTCGGCGGCAACGGAACGCGCGACCGCGCTGGCCGATACGGCGGAAGCCAAGGCGGCGGAAGCCAAGTCGCTGCTGGCCAAGGCGCAGGCGGCGGCGGAAAATATCGATTCGGAAACGGCGGAACGGCTCGCCGATCAGGCGCAGGCGGCAGCCGACGCGGCTCAGGCGGCGGCGGACGCTGCGGCGCAAGCGGCGCGCGGCTTCGGCTCGACGGCGCTGGCCCAGGCGACGCGGGCCTCCCTTGCGGCCTCGGCGGCGGCGGTCGATGCCGGTGCGGCGGACGCGGCGGCGACGGTGGCGGCGAACTCGGCCTCGGCCTCGGCGGCCTGGGTCGACGGTTCGGCCTCGGCCGACCGGTTGGCGGCGCAGAAGAGTGCTTCGGAAGCAGCGGCGGCGGCGTCGCGCGCGGCCGACGCGGCCTCGTCCGCTTCGGTGACGGCGGCGCAGAAAGCCTCCGACGCGGTGCAGCCCAACGTGGCGCTGGCGGCGGCCAAGGCGGCCTGGGATTCGCGGATCGCCGCGGTGACCGAGGTCGAGCAGAAACGCACCGCCGCCGACGATGGCCTGGAGACCGATTCCGCCATCGAGCAGGTGTGGGATGCCGCCGTGGCGCAGGCGATTTCGGCCCGTGACGACGCCGAATCCGCCTACAACGCCGCCAAGGCGGCGGCCGAAGCGGCCAACTCGGCGGCGCAGGTGGCGCAACAGGTGGCCAACTCGGCGGCGTCCGCGGCCGCCGACGCGGCCGGCGTCGCGGCCGATGCCGCTTCCGAAGCGGGTTTCGCCACAGCCTTCGAAATCGGCGCCCAGTCCTCGGCCCAGGCGCGTGCCGACGCTGCCGTGGCCAGTATCGTCGCGGCCATTTCGGATGCGGTCGACACGGCGGAAACCTCCGCCGAGACCGCCGCCACCCAGGCCGACACGGCGGAGACCAACGCCAACGCGTCGAGCCTCACCCAGACCGAGGTCGATGCCGCCAACGCGGCGGCGACGGCGGCGCAGGCGGCGGCGAACGCGGCGGAAGCCGCGATCATCCAGGCGGCCAAGGATCTCGGCCTGTCGTTGACGGCGGAAACGGCGTCGGCGGCGCGCGACGCGATCAAGGCGGCGGCCGACGCGGCGGCGGTGCTCGACGATACCAACGGCACCCCGACCCAGGCCCTGGCCCAGGTCCAGGCGGCAGCCAACGCGACGCAGTTGAAGCAGGTCGCGTCGATCAAGGCGGCGGCGGATTCGGCGGTGCAGGCGGCCAGCGCGGCCCAGGCCAGCGCCGACGTGGCCGTCGCCCAGGCGGCAGTGGCGACCCAGGCACTGAGCGACGTCGATGCCGCCAATGCGCTCAGGATCGACGCCGCGGCGGAACAGTTGAAGCAGGCCAAGGCGGAAGCCAGCGCGGCGTCCGAAAAGGCGTTGGCGGAGGCGGCAGAAGCGGAATCGGCCCGTTCCAGCGCGGAAACCCGGCAGTCCGACGCCCAGGCGGCGATCAACGCTTCGGCAACGGCATCGGCCGCCGCGCAGCAGGCGCAGGCCGCCGCGGCCCAGGCGACGGTGAGCCGCCAGGCGGCGGAAGCCTCCGAGGTGACGGCACAATCGGAAGCCGATGACGCGGCGGAGGCATTTGAACTTGCCAAGCCGGCCGAGGATATCGATCCGGAAGCCTACACCGCCGCCAAAACCGCCAACGACCGTGCCCAACAGGCGCTCGCCGACGCCAAGGAGGCGGTTGCCGACGCGGCTGCCGCCGAGGTCTCGGCGCAATTGGCCGCAGAGGAAGCCGGCGACGCCGCCGACGCGGCGGCGGCGGCGGCGGCCAAGGTCGATCTGGCGGCGGCGACGGCGGCGCTGGCAACGGCGACGGCCGCGGCCGCGGCGGCCCAGGCGGCGGCCTCCGACGGCGATGCCGATACCGCCGATGCGGTCGGGCTGTCGGCCGAAGTGGCGGCGCTTTCAATCCCGAAACAGGTGAACACGCTCACCATCGGCGGCGATATCGCCGCTGGCGACAGTTTCGCCGTGAGCCTCGACCTCGGTGAAACGACGGAGGCGGTGGTCACCTATACGGTGCTTTCCGGCGATGTCGTCGGCGGCGATGCCGCGGCGACGTTGGCCAACGTGGTGGCCAAGTTGGTCGCGGCCATCGACGGCCACGACGGCGCCAACGATTTGGTCGATGCCGCATCCAGCGCCAACGCCGGCGAGATCGTGCTTACGGCCCTGAAATCCAGCATCGCCTTCACCCTGCAGGCGGGTTCCACCGACGCTTCCGGCGGTGACGCACTTAGCTCAACGGCCGCCAGCGTCACGGCGGCGCCGACGGTCGCCGAGGCGCAGGCCATCGCGGTCCAGGCGGCGGCGTTGGCGACCGCTCCGACCGATTCGGCGGCGGCTTTCGCTGCCGTTGCCGAAGCCCAGGCCACCGCCGCGCAGACAGCCCTGGCCAGCAGCCCCAAGTCGTCCCAGGCGCGCGCCGACGCACAAGCCGCCGCGGACGCGGCACAATCGGCGGCGGCAACGGCCGGCGGCGTCAGCCAGGTCGACACGGTGACCATCGGCGGCACCGTCGAGGAAGGCGACACCTACACCGTCACCATCAATCTCGTCGACATCACCTACGAAGTCACCGACACCGACACGTCCCTCGCCGACATTCGCGACGGCATTATCCAGGCGATCAATTCGAGCGCGCTCTCGACCACGGTGACCGCGGCCGAGGGTGCCGGCGACAGCCAACTGACCATCACCGCCGACAGCGCCGGCATCGCCTTCAGCGCCACCGCGTCGAGCACCAATACCACCGGCGGCGCCACCGACAACACCGCCACCACGGCGACCACGGTGGCCAACTCCGGCGGCTCCACGCAGACCGCGCAGGTGGATACCGTCACGTTGAGCGGATCGCCCGAGAACGGCGACGTCTATGTCATCAAGGTGACCGATTCCAGCGGCACGCTGCATACCTTCACCTATACGTCCGACGGCACCGAAGGCTCGCTGGCCGGCCTGCGCACGGCCATCGTCAATGCCATGAACGCCGACGCCAGCCCGACCAAGGATGTGGTGACCGCCGCTGCCGGTGCCGAAGACGGTGTCTTCACCCTCACCTCCGACATCGCCGGGGTGGGCTTCACCGCCACCGCCGAGACCGGCGCCGAGGGCGCGAACGACAACTCCATCCAAATCTCGACCTCCGTCGCCAACCTGCGCGGCGCCGACGACCTAGCCTCCGCCGCCGCCATCGATGCCGCGGCCCAGGCGACCCTCGCGGCGAGCGAGGCGACGAAGGCGGAAACCGCGTCGCAAACGGCACAGGCCTCCGTTGCCGCCGACACCGCGGCCGACAATGCCGCCTCGGCGGCGAGCGACGCCGCAACCCAGGCGGCCACCGCCAAGCAGGCGGCCGCCGATGCGGCGCTTGCTACGCGCACGGCGAAATCCATCGCCGATGCCGTGCTTGCCGCCGGCGACGACGAAGCCGCCGCCGGCCTGGCGCAGTCGGGCACCAAGCAGCTCAATACCGTCACCATCGACGGCACGGTCGAAGAGGGCGACACCTACCGGGTCACCATCAACGATACCGCCGTCGATTATGTCGTCGCCAATGGGGTGACCACACTGGCCGCCGTGCGCCAGGGCATCGTCGACGCCATCAACAACGTCGCCAACGGCGTCAGCGGTGCGGTCACCGCCGCCGCCGGCACCGCCGACGGTCAGTTGACGGTGACCTCCGACACCGTCGGGCAGGCCTTTACCATCGCCGTTTCCCAGGTCAACACGACCGGCGGCGTCGATGATGCGGTGGTCAGCCAGGCCCGCACCGTCGAAAATGTCGCGGCGACGGCGCAGGTCGATACGCTGTCCTTCACCGGCACGGCGGCGCTCAACGACACCGACGTCTATTCGGTGACGGTGAACGGCGACATCGTCACTTATACGGTCGGCTCGCAGCCGGACGGCAGCCTTGGCGATATCCTCACCCATCTAGCCGCCGCCATTAACGCCGACGGCACCGTCGGCGGCGTCGTCTTGGCGGCGGTTTCGGGCGAAACGCTGACGCTGACGGCGGAGACCGCCGGCACCCGCTTCACGGCCAGCGCCGCGGTCGCCGATGCGGCTTCGGCGCCGCTCGCCTATGTCAACCTGTCGACCACCACCAACAATATTTCCGCCGCCGACCAGGCCGCCGCCGACGCGGTGCAGGCGCGCGACGCCGCCAGTTCCGCGGCCACCAGCGCGGCCACCGCCAAGGCCGCCGCCGACAGCGCCGTGACGGCGGCGACGACCGCCAATGCGCTGCCCGGTGCCGGCGACGTGGCGGCGGACCTGCTGGCCGATGCCAAGCTCTCGCAGCAGGCAGCCGCGACATCGGCCAATTCGGCGTCGCGCGATTCGACCGCCGCCAACCAGGCCGCCGGCAATGCCCTCGCCCAGGCCGCCCTGGCCAATGCCGCCAACGACCCCGACATTCGCGCCGCCGCCTACCGGGCCGTCATCGACGATGCCGATGCCACGGCGCTGGCCGCCGAACAGGCGACCCAGGCGTCCCTGGACGAAGCCCTGGACGCCGCCGGCGACGCCCTGACCGAAGCCCTGAGAGCGATGACCGCCGGTCACGGCATGCTCACCGAGGCGACCACCTTCGTGACCACCAACGAGGCGGACGCCGCGGATGAAATGGCGGCGGCGCGCAATTCCGCCGCCGAGGCCATCGATATCCTGACCGACGCCGCCAACAACCCGCAAGCCACCTTCCTGACGCTTGGCGGCGACGTCGAGTCGGGCGATCAGTTCCAGTTGGTCATCAACCAGGGCGAGGCCAACGAGAAGACCGTCACCGTTACCGTCGACGGCGAGACCTCGCTCAACGCCATCCGCGACAAGCTGGTCGACGCCATCAACGATGCCGATACCGGCGCCGCCGACCTGGTGACGGCGAGTGCCAGTGCCGCCGACGGCAAGCTGCTTTTGGTGGCGGCCAATGGCGACAATTTCTCGACCGCCGTATCGACGCCGGTGACCGGCGCTCAGCCCAACGTCAATACGCTCACCGCCGCCAACGCCGGTGTCGAGGCGGGCAACGCCATCGACACGGTGATCGGCACCATCGATACCGCGCGCAACGCCACCCGCCAGGTCTCCGACGTGACCATCACCGGCGCGGTCGAATCGGGCGACCAGTTCAGCGTCACCGTGGCGGTGCCGCAGGTCGATACCCTGACGCTCACCGGCAGCGTCGAAAAGGGTGACATCTATACCCTGCAGATCGACACCCACACCGTCACCTATACGGTCACCGGCAACGAGGCCGACCTGGCGGATATCCGCTTAGGCCTGCTCACCGCGATCAACGCCAATGCCAATACCAAGACGATCGTATCGGCCAGCGCCGGCGATGCCGACGGCGCGATCCTGTTGACGGCGAAGGCCGCCGGCACCGCCTTCGCGGTCACCAACGAAGGTGTCAGCGCCGCCGGCAGCACCGCCGACAACGGCCTCGCCGCGGTTACCACCGTCGCCAACAACGCCGGCGCCACGCTCAGCGTTACCGCCGGCTCGGGCGGCGTCGGCACGACGCTCGAATCCGTCCGCGATGCCCTGGTACAGGCGATCCAGGACGAGAGCGATTTCGACGGCCTGTTCACGGCACGCGCCGGGTTCGAGGACGGCGAGCTTTCCGTCGTCGCCGAGAACGGCAATACGGCGCGTTTCCGGGTCGCCGCCTCGGCCAACGACGCCGACGGCCAGGACGGCTATACCGTCACCGTCGCCGGGTCGGGCGTGGAAAAGGGCCTCGACGCGCTGCGGTCCGGCCTCAAGGTCGCATCCGATATCGCCGCTACCGTCACCGACGCGGTCGAGACCGCGACCACCGCGGCGGAAACGGCGAAGACCATATCCGACACCATCCAGCCGATCGCGACCCCGGACGGCAACGACGCCGATACCGCCGAGGCGCAGGCCGCCCAGGCCGAGGCGCAGATCGATCCGGCGGAGAACGCCGCCGACCTGGCCCGTGCCCAGGCCTTCGCCGCGCAGCAGGCCGCCGCCCAGGCGGTTGCCGGCCAAAGCCAGTTCTCCAAGGCGCTTGCCCAGGCGAGCGAGGAAGCGGCATTGGCGGCGCAGCGCGAGGCCCGCGACGCGCGCCCCGTCGCCCAGGACGATACCGGCAGCGTCGACGAGGACCAGTCGGTCACCCTCAACGTCATCACTGCGGGCACCGTCGACACCTCCGACGACGACAGGCGCTTCGACGAGGGCGAGCTGGTCGGCGCCACCATCACCGCGGCGCCGCCGGCCCACGGCAAGGTCACTCTGGTCTCACAGGTCGATACCATCACCATCGCCAGTGACGTGGTCATTGCCGTCAACGACAAGTTCACGGTCACCGTCAATGGCGACGGGGTCGCCTATACGGTGAAAGCGGAAGATGTCGATGCCGACAATACCGTCACCATCGACAACGTTATTGCCAAGCTGATTGCCGGCCTTGAGGCCGATGCCGACATCGCCGAATTGGTGACCGTCGCCGATGGCGGCAGCCGCAGTTCCGATTTCTCGCTGACGGCAAACACCGGCGGCCAGGGGCTGGTGAGCACCATCACCAAGCTCAATGCGGATGGTTCAAACGGCGATGCCAACGTGTCGCGCGCCATCACCACGGAGAACGGCCAGGTCATCTATAGACCGGACGCCAACTACTCCGGCACCGACTTCTTCGACTACGCCATTTCCAACTACGGCGACAACCCGAGCTACGACACCGCCCGGGTGACGCTCACGGTCAACGCCGTCAACGACGCGCCGGACGCGCGCAACGACTTCGCCACCACCGCCAACGACGATGCCAGCGTCACCATCAACGTGCTCGGCAACGACAAGGACATCGATCTCGATGCCCTGAAGATCGCCTCCATCAACGGCACGGCGGTCACCGGCAACGGCCAGGAAATCACCATCGGCAGCACCACCATCACCGTCAACACGGTCGGTCAGGTGGCGCAGGTCGACACCCTGGCGATCACCGGCACCGTCGACGCGGGCGATACATTCTCTCTCACCGTCAACAACAAGACGGTCAGCTATCAGGTGGTGGCGGCCGACATCGTGAACGGCGACAACGCTGCCTCCGTCGCCAAGGTCGTCAACAAGCTGATCACCGCCATCGACGCCGATACCAGCGTCGGCGCCCTGGTCAACGCTTCCGCCGGCGACAACGCCGGCGAGATCGACATCACCGCCGCCAAGCCCGGCACCGCCTTCTCGGCCACCGTCGCCACCACCAACGTCTCCGGCGGCACGGCGCAGACCTTCGCCCGCGCCGCCAAGGTGGCGAACGTCGAGACCGGCTCGATCACCTTCGATCCCAACGGCCAGTTCAAGACCCTGGCCGCCGGCGAAACCGCCACCCAGACGCTCGACGTCGTGGTTTCCGACGGCCACGACGGCGCCAACGACGACCAGGCCGCCAGCGTCGCCAATACGGTCGCCAACGCCACCGGCGTGCTGCAGGTCGATACGGTTACCCTGGCGGGCACGCCGGACGTGGGCGACCGCTATACGGTCACGGTCAACGGCACCACGGTCACCTACGAGGTCACTTCCGCCACCGCCGGCGACCTGGAGGCCGTGCGCGACGCGCTGGTCGACGCCATCAATACCAACGCCAGCGTCGCCGGCAAGGTCACCGCCTATGGGGACGGCACGGCGAACGGCGCCGACAACCAGGCGCTCGGCCTGACGCTCGGCAGCAACAAGATCGCCATCCAGGCGGATGTCGCGGGCAACGCCTTCACCAGCTCGGCGGAAGCCCTCAATGCCGGCACCGACAAGCAGACCGTCACCATCACCATCACCGGCACCAACGACGCGCCGACGGTCGACGACAGCACGGTTTCCGTCGACGAGGACGCGGCGGTCACGGCGACGCTCAGCGTCACCGACGTGGATAGCGGCGACCGCCACCGCTTCAGCGTGCCGGCCGGCGGCAAGCCCGAGAACGGCACCGTCGCGTTCAAGAAGCAAGAGGTCGAGATCGACGTCTCCGGCACCGTCGAGCAAGGCGATAAATATAAAGTCACGGTGAACGGCGTCGAAGTGAGTTACACGGTCGCCAGCGGCGATACGCTCGGCGAGGTCTATGCCGGCATTGCCGCCGCTCTGCAGGCCAATGCCACCATCGCGGCCGCTGTCGACATCTCTCAGGACGCGGCGAGCGAGCATCCGGTCCTGACGGCCAAGACCGCCGGGCGCGAATTCAGCGTCGCGGTGGATAGCACCAACGTTGCCAGCGGCAATGCCGACAACGATATCTCCGCTACCGTCAACGTCGCCAACGGTACCTTCACCTACACGCCGAATGCCGACTACTCCGGTTCCGACGCCTTCACCTATCGCGTCGTCGACGGATCCGGCGCCGTCGACACGGCGACGGTGACCGTCACGGTCAACGCCATCAACGACAACCCCGACGCCGTCGCCGATGCCGCCAGCGTCGCCGCCGACGAGACCGTTTCCATCAAGGCGCTGGCCAATGACACCGATGTGGACGCCGATGGCCTGACCATCACCGATGTCCAGGGCGGCAGCTACGGCACCGTTGCCGTTTCCCAGGATGTCGCCCAGGTGGTCGAGGTCGCCATCGCCGGTACGGTCGAGGCCGGGGATACCTATACCGTCACCATCGATGCCGACCATGCCGTCACCTACACGGTGACCGGCGCGGAAGCCGACCTGGCGGCCGTGCGCCAGGCCCTGGTCGATGCCATCAATGCCGATACGGATGCCGGTGCGGTGGTCACGGCGGCGGCGGACGCCGACGAGGCGGGACTGCTGACGCTGACGGCGAAATCCGCCGGTACCGCGTTCAAGGCCACCGCCAGCGCCGCCAACCGCAGCGTCGGCGCCGACGACAACGACATCACGGCGGCCAACGGCACGGCCCCGTCGGCGGCGGAAACGCAGGTCGACACGATCACCCTGTCCGACACGGTGACCAACGGCGACAGCTATGCCTTCGCCATCGGGTCGAGCTCCTTCACTTACGATATCCTCGGCACCAGCGGGACCGTCGCTGCCCATCGCGACCTGGTCATTGCCCAGTTCAACACCGAGATCGGCGCCGGCGAGGGCGTCACCGCGTCCGCCGGCAGCGCCGACAACGAAATCGTCATCACCGCCAACAGCGCCGGCAGTGCCTTCAGCCTGACGGCGACGCACACCCCCGCCGGCGGCAGCCCCGCCGGTATTTCGGCGACCACCACGGCGGCGGCCACGGCCCAGGCGCAGGTCGACACGCTGCTCGTCGAGGGCACGGTCGAGGCCGGCGACCGCTATACGGTGACCATCGACGATACCAGCGTCACCTATATCACCACCGGATCCGACAGCGACCTGGACGATGTGGCCAACGGCATCATCGCCGCCATCGAGGCTAATTCCACGCTGAATTCGACGGTTTCCGTGGCACTTACAGGCGGCGGCGCGCCGGCGGGCTCGATCACCGTCACGGCGCAAGCGACCAACACCGCCTTCAGCCTGTCGGCGGGCGTCGTCAACGGCGGCATCGCCGATAACGCGGCGGCCGCATCGGTCGCCGTCAACAACGTGGCGGCGGGTACGCGTCTTATCTATACCGCCGATTCCGCCGCCGCCGACGCGCTCGGCGCCGGCGAGACCGCCACCGACACCATCACCTACACCGTTTCCGACGGCAATGACGGCGCCGACGACACCCAGGCGGCGGCGGTCACCAATGCGACGCCGGCATCCGATGCGACCCAGCAAGTGCATACGGTGACTCTTGAGCCGACGTTCGACATCACCTCCAGCTTTGAAATTTACGTCGGCAGTGGTTCGGTTCTTTACACGGTTGACGGCACCGAAGGCGACCTTGCCGGGTTGCGGACCGCGCTGATTGCCGAGATCAACACACTTGGCGCCACCAACGGGGTCAGCGCCGCTGTTGGCAGTGGTGCCGACGATATCGTTATCACCACCACTACGCCCGGCGCCGATGTTTCGGTCTCGGTGCTCTACGATTTCTCCACCAACGAGGGCGAGCCGTTCCCGATCTCGGAGGAGACCGCCGCCGGTGCACCGGCGCAGGCACAGGTCGATACCCTAACCCTTTCCGGCACCGTCGAGGCCGGCGACAGCTTCCGCGTCACCGTCGACGGCAGCACCGTGGAAGTCGTCGCCCAGGCGGCGGACGTGGATTCCGACAACAACGTGTCGCTCACCAATGTGGCGGCGAAGCTGATCGCCGCCATCGCCGCCGATACCGATGTGGCGGCGGTGGTCACGGCGTCCGGCGGCACCAATGGCGTGATTACGCTGACCGGCGCGGCGGCGGGCACGGCCTTCAGTGCCAGCGCCCTGGCACTCAACGCCGGCACCGACATCCAGACCGTGACGGTGACCATCACCGGCGCCAACTCGGTGCCGGTGGCGGCGGACGACGCGGCGACGGTGACGGAGAACGGGTCCGTCACCATCGATGTGATCGGCGGCGATCCCGACAATTCCAATGCCGGCGCCGACGTGGACGCCGACGGCGACACGCTGACCATCTCCACCTACACCCAGGGCCTCAAGGGCGATGTGGATCTGGTCGACGGCAAGCTGGTCTATACGCCGATTGCCGCCGAGACGGACTCGCTCGCCGACGGCGACAGCACCACCGATACCTTCACCTATACGGTAAAGGATCCGGACGGCGAGCTCTCCACCGCGACCGTGACGGTCACCATCGACGGCACCAACGACGCGCCGATTGCCGCCGACGACCAGGCGACGGCCTTCGAGCCCGACCCGGAGAACACCGACACCACCATAAAGATCGACCTGTTGGCCAACGACAGCGATCCCGACGAGGGCGATACGCTGACCGTTTCCAGCGCGGTTTCGAAACTGGGCGCCGGAATCACGACCGGAATCGCCGAGGTGGCGCAGGTCGATACGGTGACGTTTAGCGGCACGGTGGAGGCGGGCGACGTCTACTTCATCACGGTCAACGACAGCACCTTCAACTACACCGCGAATTCCGGCGACGCCATCAGCGACGTGCGCGGCGCGCTGGTCGATGCGATCAACGGCGATTCCGACGCCAGCGCGCTGGTGACGGCGGCCGCCGGTACAGGGGATGGGGTCTTTACCCTGACCGCCGTGACGGACGGCGTCGGCTTCGATACCGAGGTTGAGGCGCTCGACGGCGGCGCCACTGACGACAACACGGCCGTGGTGCAAACCACCACCGAAAATATCGGGCCGGGCTCGATCTCCTACAACCCCGGTGCCATTTCCGGTGTCGAGGCGCTGGCGCAGGGTGAATCGATCACCGATACGGTGACCTATATCGTCAGCGACGGCACCACCAACGAATATTCCGCCTCGATCTATCCGACGACGCCGGGCCCGACCGAGTTCCAGGAGGCCGCCATCTACCTGGCCGGCACGCCGGCGGCCGGAGGCCAATACCGAATTCTCGTCGGCGACTTTACCTTCGACTATGTGCTGACGGGCGACGAGGCCGACCTTAGCGCCGTCCGTGACGCCATCGTCCAGCAATTGAACGCCGATCCGGATATCAGCGCGCTGGTGAACGCTGCCCCCGACGCGCAATCCGACGTGCTGACGCTGACTGGCCTGACGCTCGGCCAGGCGATCCCGATGCAGTCGTTCGGCGTCGACCCGAACCATGCCATTGCGACGGCCACGGTGCGCGTCCAGGGCACCAACGACGGCCCTGTCGCCGTCGCCGATACCGCGACCACCGACACCCGCTCAGTGCTCAACGTGGCCGCCGCCGACGGCGTGCTGGCCAACGATAGCGATCCCGATGCCAGCGATGTGCTGCAGGTCACCGGCCTGATCGAGGATGTGGAGGGGACCGATACCAACATCGGCTTCACCGGGACCACGGCGCTCGGTGCCACGATCACCATCAATGCCGACGGCAGTTACGCCTACGATCCGCGCACCGCGGTGGCACTGAAGTCGCTGCCGGTCGATTCGGTGCAGACCGACACCTTCACCTACGAGGTCAGCGATTCGCAGAACGCGCGCACCACAGAGACCGTGACCCTCACCGTCACCATCTCCGGCGGCGCGGTCAGTGTCGAGGGAACCGAGACGGTGATCCTGGAGACCGACCTCAAGGACGAGGTCACCGGCTCCAGCACCGCCGACACGGTGACCTTCGTCGGCACCTCGGAGGAAGGCGATTTCTTCCACGCCGGTGGCGGCGCGGATACGCTGATCCTCGGCACGGGCAACAACATCGTCGACGTGACCGGCGTCGAGACCGTCGTCGGCAACGCCGGCAACGACACGATCCGTGTTTCCGGCGATACCGGCGCCGATGTCACCGGCGGCGCCGGCGACGACACCGTGATCGGCGGCCGCGGCGGCGACACCTTCGACGGCGGCGCCGGTACCGATACCTTCAGCTTCGCCACGGCGGAGGAGGGCATCTCGGTCGAGCTTTCGTCCGGGGTTGCCGACGGTGGAAGTCCGGCGGCGGACGAACAGGCGCAAAATCCGCCAGCCAATGTGCTCGATGTTTCTTCGCTTGACGGCAGCAACGGCTATGTGATCGAGGTCAGCGGCTTAAGCGTAGATGCATACGAATTCGCCAGCATCGGCGATATCGATGGTGACGGGTTCAGCGAACTCATTGTTGGGGCGCCCGAGAACGAAATCTCGACGACGACGGTCGGGGGTGCCAATTTCATTATATTCAGCGGTTCTCTGGCGGCTTTGGATAATACCGTTGAAGCCAGTAGGGACGGTACTCTCGACGTTGCCACAATCGATGAGAATTCCGGCCTAATTGTCCACGATTTCTACACCGGTTATGCGCTGAGCGTCGCCGATATCAACGGCGATGGGTTTGACGACATTGTTACCAACGCCTACGGCAGTTTCGGCATTATGTATGGCGGCTATAACGCCGATTATGCCGCAGACAATCTGACGGCGATCGATCAGTACGACACAGATTTGGATGGCACCATCAGTGCGAATTCCGCCTATTCGGCTGTAATCGACAGTGCAGGTAGCGTCGGGCTTTTCATTGAAAATTTCTATGCGGCCAAAGTTTCCGCCGGCGACCTTGATGGCGATGGCGCCGATGACTTGGTGTTTTCCTTCCAGGACGGACCCGATGCGACTGTTGTTGTCTACGGCGGTGACAACCTAGAGGCGCTCGATCTCGCTCTTGCCGAGCCGGGTGGCGAAACGGTCGGTACGATCGACGGCGGTTTCGCCCTAGAAGACGCCATTGATAGCGAAGGCGTCTACACCATTTATGGCGCCAATCGGGCAACAGCCTTGGTCGACATCAACGGCGACGGGATTGCCGATTTCGCAGGGGTGAATACCTACGATACGTATTTTGACACCTCTCATGGCGGCTACATCATTTTCGGGGGAGCGGATCTCGATTCGGATCCCTCTGGCGAGACTTCGCATTTCGAGTCGTTGGACCTCGCCGATCAAGAAAACGACAACACCATCGACCCGACCTACTTGGACGACGGAAATGGTGCGCACGGCTACGTCGTCAGCGGGGTGAATTTCTACAACGTCGTCAATGCCGGCGATCTGAACGGTGACGGGACCGATGACCTGCTGTTGCTGGACGACGATAACGGCGACGCTTACGTCCTGTTCGGTGACGACTCGGCAAGCGGGGGCATCAATCACCTCGCGGCCCTCGACGCCGATGATGGCGCGTTGGATGGCGTTCTGGATGTCGGCAGCCTCGACGGCACCCATGGCTTCGCCATCTATTCCGACGATACTTTCTACGATATTGCCGGCGGCGGCGATTTCAACGGTGACGGTGTTGCCGATATTGCCCTCGGTTCACCGTTCCTGAATCCCACCGTCGGCGAGTACGGTGCGACCTACGTTATCTTCGGTGGCGAGCACCTCGACAACCTGATTGATTCCCAAACCGGTGCCATTGACGTCACCAACCCGCTTGGCAACGACGGCTTCGTCATTTCCGGCGGTTATGTTGGGGGTGTTCTTTCGTTCATCGACGACATGAACGGCGATGGCGCCGACGAGTTGGCGATCAGCACCTATTCCGGCGAAGGTGGGCTTGGGAGCTTCCTGGTATTCGGGCAACCCGACCCCAAACTGGAGGGCCCCGACCACCTGCTCAATGTCGAGAACGTCATCGGTTCCGCCTATTCGGACACCATCGTCGGCGGATCGGGCGCCAACCAGCTTTCCGGTGGCGAGGGCAACGACGTTCTCATCGGAGATGCGGTTCCCTATTCGGTCGCCACCGAGAACACCTTCCAGCCGGGCACCGCGCAGGTCTCGACCGTGACCGTTTCCGGCACGGTGGAGGCCGGTGACACCTATACGGTGACCATTGCCGGCCATCCGGTGCAGGTGACGGTTTCGTCGGAAACCGATCCCGCCAGCCTGACGGCGTCGCTGATCGCCGCCATCAACAGCGACACCAATGCCGGCCCCATGGTCACCGCCGAACAGGGCGCGAACGCCTCCGAGATCAAGCTCACCGCCCGTGCGCCGGGCGGCTCGTTTTCGCTCGATGCCGTCGCCGTCAATGCCGGCGGCGCCGATACCCAGACGCTTACCACGGTGGCCAGCGTGCCGAACAACGACGGCGGCTCCGGTTTCTATCAGGAAACCAAGCTGACGATTTCCGGCAGTGTCGAGGTCGGCGATGTCTTCTCCGTCGATATCGACGGCGTCACGGTGAGCTACACGGTGCCGTCTCCCATGGGCATCGCCAACGTGCGCGACGGCATCATCGGCGCCATCCGCGCCGACACCACCCTCGACGCCGATGGGCTTCGGCTGACCGACAAAATCGATGTTTCCGAGATCAGCAGCACCGAGATCAAACTGACCGGCCGCAGCTTCGATCCGTTCACGGTCACAAACCCGAGCACCACGGACGCCATCAGCACCGTCAACGACCAGAATTTCAATATTTTCACGGATACGCCGGCCGCGGATGGCACTGCGCATGAGCTCGATTTCGTTATCGGATTCGGCATCAGCACAAGTGCTCTGTTCGAACTCTCCCTTTCGGGGGCCACGACCGCCTCAGCCACCTTCTCCGGCACCGAGACCGAGTCGGACATTGCCATTCAGTTGCGCGACTTCATCAACAATCCGGCCAACGGATGGACCTCTTTCGTTACCGCCAACGCTTCATCCGACCGGGTAACGCTTTATGCGGTCACCCCAGGGGTGCCCATACCGGTTTCGGCCAGCATCATCGGTGACGCTTCGTCGTCGGCGACGTTCACCGAAGAAGTGGTAACACCCTTTAGCGTCGAAACCGCACAAATCGAAACCGTGCAGATCACCGGCACGGTGAACGTCGGCGATGTCTTCACGCTTGAGACCCCAGGTGGCCAGAACGTCACCTATACCGTGCAGGCAAGCGACACCACGCTCGACGATATCCGCGACGGTCTGCTCGCCAATCTGTCCGGCAGTTCGTTGGGCACGCTGGTGACCGGCGCGGTCGGCGGCGGCGCGGCTGAACTGGATTTGACGGCCATTGTGCCGGGCGTGACCGGTTCCTTCTCCTTGAGCGCATCGTCCACCGTCGACGCCGCTGTGACCCTGGCCAATGACCTTGTCATCGATTCGCTGGTCACTGCGGCCGCCGGGACGGCGCAGCAGGAGACGCTCGAATTCAACGGTGCCGAGCTCGAGGAAGGCGACGTCTACTCGATCACCATCGACGACATCGTGTTCTCGGGCGTGCACACCATTTCCGGGTTCACCATTGATTACACCGTCACGGCTACGGATGTCTCGGGCGGCGCCGCGGTGCTTCGTGACAACATCGTCGCTGCCATCAACAGCGATGCCGCCAACACGGTCAACGGCCAGGTAACCAGCCAACTGATCCAGGCCGTGGCCGAAACCGCGCCCAACCAGTTCTCCATCGGCCCCGCAGATTTACCGGGCCTGGCTTTCACCCATTCGACCGCGACCACCAATATCGCCGGCATCGACGACCAGGGCGTGACCGATCTCGAGGTCACCACCTCAGTTACCGAGGTCGCGCAGACCGACGTGATCCAGATCGTGGAATTGCCGGCGAGCGGCGAAACCATCACCGTTTCCGTCAACGATCAAAGCCTGACTTACACCGTCGACGGCTCGGAAACCGACCTGGACGGATTGCACGCGGCGCTGGTCGCGGCGATTAACGCCGACACCGGCGGCGTCGGCCAGTTTGTTTCGGCCGTGTCCGTCACGGGCGGCCTGCAACTGACCGGTTTGAACGGCGGCTTCTCCACGCAACTGGCATTGTCTTCGGCGGCCGGTGGCGACGACGTGCTGATCGGTGGCGCCGGCCTGGATTATCTCGATGGCGGGCTCGGCAACGATACGCTGAGCGGCGGTGCCGGCAACGACACCCTCGACGGCGGCCTCGGCAACGACCTGCTGCAGGGCGGCGCCGGCAACGATGTCTATATCGCTTCTGACGGTGACGACACCGTCATCGCCGGTGGCGGCACCGATATCCTCGATCTCGGTTCGGTTTACGAAGTGACCGGTACGGCGCTTAGCGCCGCCGGGGATCTGGTGATCTCCATCCAGCGTACCAGCGACGAAACCGTTACCCATACGGTCACCATCGCCGACTACCTGAACGACCCGATCGACGAAATCCGCTATACCGATGAAAACGGTATCCAGACTCTGAGCCTGGAAACCTCGCTCGACCAGGCGTCCTCGACGGACAACCTGGCGCTCGGCGGCGGCGAGGAGAGCGAGACGATCACGTCGGGCAGCGGCGACGACGCGCTATTCGGCGGCGGCGGCGACGACACCCTTTCCGCCGGTGCCGGCAACGACTTGCTTGCCGGCGGCGAAGGCAACGACGTGCTCATTGGCGGCACCGGCAACGACCAGCTTTCCGGCGGCGCCGGCGACGACACTTATATCTATGGCGGCGGCGACGATCAGATTCTCACCGGCACCGGTTCCGACCGCCTGGAACTGGGGCTCGAATTCGACGTCATGGACGTCTTCCGCCAGGCGGGTAAAGACTCGCTGCAGATCGAGGTCGAGGACGGCAGTTCCAATCACTTCACCATTTCCGTCGGTGATGCCTACACCCACTCGCTCGACGAATTCACCTTCGATCTCGACCGCGACGGGACCTTGGAGACCTATAATCTCGAAGAGGACACCGCCACCACGGATGAAGATACGGCGCTGATCGGCACCGAGATTGCCGACACCCTCACCGGTGCCGGCGGCAATGACCTGATCGTCGACAACGAGGGCGACGATGTCCTGTTCGGCGGCGCCGGCGACGACTACTTCATCCAGGGCAGCGGTTCCGACAGCATCGTCGGCGGCGACGGTGTGGATACCATCGAATACGACCTCGGCTCAGTCAGCGGCGGCAAGGGCGTCGACGTCGACCTGAGCGAAGGCGAGGCGCGGATCGGCGGGCATGAAGCGCCGCTGTTCGGTATCACGGGTAACGATCTCTACGTCATCGACCCGTCGGACGGCAGTTCCAGCCTGTTCACCACGATTTCCGGTTCCGGCAGCCTGCAAGGCGTCGCCACCACCGATGACGGCCGACTGTTTGTCCTGCGGACCGAATACATCAGCCCGGATTACCATTCCTATTTGCTGGAGTTGAACCCGGAAACCGGTGCGCAGCTTTCCAGCGTCGAGGTAACGGATTCCAGCTCGCCGCTCGATCTTAGCGATATGGCGGTGCGGAGCGGTGCCAGCGGGCCCGAGTTCTTCGCCACCCAGAGCAGCGGAGCCGTCTACGCCTTCGATGCCGCCGGTACCGGCACCGTCCTGACCACCACCGATTTGAGCGAAGGCAGTTCGCTCGCGTTTTCGCCGGACGGAACCCTTTACCAGACCGGCTACAGCTTCGGCGCTGAAGGAGCTGTGATCCAGGGGATCGATCCCGATACGGGTGTGGTCGGCGCAGGTGCGGGCGTCAGCCAATCCTTCAACGGTCTCGGCGTTAATTCGGATGGCGTGCTCTACGGCTTTGACGGTTCCTCGCTCTACACGGTCGACCCGGTATCGGGCGCCACCAGCCTGATCGGGGCCGGCGCCACCGGGTTCGAAGATATCGCTTTCCTTGCCGCCGGCGAGGTCGACACGATTTCCGGTGTCGAAAACGTCGTCGGCAGCGAGTTCGACGATGTCATCACCGGTGACGACGGCGCCAACGAACTGATCGGCGACGACGGCTCCGACACCATCACCGGTCTCGGCGGCGCCGATGTGCTGTCCGGGCGGTTCCCGGGCGAATCCTTTACCGATACGGGCAACGTGTTCCGCTATACGGCGGTCACCGACTCGCCCTTGGGCGGCGCCGACACCATCACCGACTTCGATCCCAGCGTCGACACCATCCTGTTCGACGGCTTCGGTGATGGCCGCTTCACGCTGCTCGGCGCCTCGGACGACTTCATCGGCGGCCATACCGTCTCGGCCAAGTTCAACGACGGCACCAAGGCCCTGGTCATCGACGGCGACGGCGACGGCGTGCCGGACATGGAAATCATCCTGCCGGGCGTCAGCGCGTCGGCGCTCGCCGGCAGCTCCACCGCTTTCGTCGCGACGCCGATCGATGATGTGCCGTCGGCGGGGGACGACTTCCTGGTCGGCGGGTCGGGGAACGACTTCATCCAGGCGCTGGACGGCGACGACATCATCATCGGTCACGAGGGTATCGATGAGCTGCAGGGCGGTCTCGGCGACGACGAGATTCGCGGCGGCGACGGCGACGACATTCTCAACGGTGACGAGCCCAGGTCGCACAGCCAGACCCTGACCCCGGCCGGCACCGGCATACAGCAGGTGGACGTGGTTCGTCTCGAGGGCGACATCGAGGACGGCGCGACCTTCAGCGTCGAGGTCGATGGCCACACGGTCACGGTCACCGCCGATGCCGTCGACACGCTGGACGATATCCGCGATGACCTCATTGCCGCGATCAACGCCGATACCGATATCCAGGCCATCGTGACCGCAACGGCCGGCGGCGACAGCAAGGAATTGCGGCTCACGGCCGATGTCGCCGATACGCCGTTCCTGGCGCTGATCGACATGCCCAAGGGCGACGGCGGCGACGACTGGCTTTTGGGCGGCGAGGGCAACGACATCCTGGAAGGCGGCGTCGGGCGCAACCTGCTCGTCGGCGGCGCCGGCAATGACATTCTGACCGGCGCCGACCGGGCTTTGACCGGACATGATTCCAACACCGTCGATTACCGCGACGCCACCGGCGCCATCACCGTCAGCCTGAGCGGCAACTTCGGCCAGGTCTCCGGCGACGCCTCTGTCGGCACCGACAGCCTCGCCTACATCGATCGCCTGCTCGGGTCCGATTTCGCCGACACCATCAACATGGCGGGCGACTGGGACGGCAGCCAGTACGGCAACTTCTTCGACTTCCAGGGCGGTGGCGGCAATGACGTCATCACCGGCAACGGCAACCTGCGCGTTTCCTACCGCGATGCCACCAGCGGCGTCATCGTCACCATCGACGACACCGGCGCCGGCACCGGATCGGGCGGTGGCGTCGGCGTCGATACCTTCACCGGCGTCAATGCGGCTGTCGGCTCGCAGTTCGCCGATACCCTCACCGGCGGGGCCGGCAACGAGGTGTTCCGCGGCATGGCCGGCGACGACATCATCGACGGCGGCGCCGGCATCGACCGTATCGACTATATGAACTCCGCCGCCGGCGTGGTCGTCAACCTGTCCGGCGCGACGGAGACGCTGAGCGGCTTCAGCGTTGCGTCGGGCCATGCGTTGGACGGTTTCGGCGACACCGACGCACTCACCGGTTTCGAGAACATCCGGGGCTCGCTCAACAACGATATTTTGATCGGCACGGCTGAAGGTTCACGCCTCGAAGGCCTCGACGGCGACGACACGCTCGCCGGCGGTGCCGGCAGCGATGTCTTCGTCGGCGGTGATGGCAACGATCTCATCCTCACGGGTGACAACGACTACGCGGACCAGATCACCGGCGGCAGCGGCAACGACACCATCGACTTCCAGACCGGCCAGGGCGCCTATTTCCTCGACTACAGCGGGTTGGACGACGGTTTCGAAATCGACTTCTCCGGCGCCACGGTCACCGTCGACAAATACACCAACGGCACCGACACGCTGCTCAACTACGACGCCATCGACGAGACCAGCGGCGGCTTGATCGTCATCGGCTCGGACTACAACGACAATTTGGTCGGCAGCACCGATAGCGGGGACTGGGTCGAGTTCCGGGCCGGCGCTGGACAGGATTTGATTGTCGGCGGGGCCGGGTTCGAGCGCTTGAGCTACCGCACCGCGGGCGCCGGCGTGCACGTCAATATCGCCGACGGCACCACCTACGACGACGGCGACGGCAACGTCGACCTTTTCTCCGGCATCGATGAGGTGCGCGGCTCGGTTCACGACGACACCCTGATCGGCGGCCTCGGCAACGACCGGTTCATCTCCGAGTTCGGCGACGACACCATCGACGGCGGCGCCGGCTTCGACATGGCGCGATATGACCGCGCCGGCGTCGGCTCCGTTTCCATCAACCTGAACGAATCCGCCGGAAACGCGGTCATCACCGGTTGGGGCACCGACACCCTGATCAGCATCGAGCATATCCGCGGTTCTCTCAGCGGCGATGACCTGATCATCGGCACCGCCGCGGACGAGCGCTTCGAAGGCAGGGGCGGCGCCGATACCCTGATCGGCGGCGGCGGCGACGATGCGCTTTTGGGCGGCGACGGCAACGACCTGCTGATCGGCGGCCTCGGCGCCGACTCGCTCACCGGCGGCACCGGGTCCGATCTCTTTGTCTACCAGGCGGCCGGCGAATCGCCGCTGGTCCTGGGCGACATCATCACCGACTTCGATGCCACCGACAACAACGAGAAGATCGTCCTCGAGGGCATCGTCAGCGGTAGCTTCAGCTTCCAGGCCGGCGGCAGTTTCACCGGCGGCGGCGATGCGTCGGCGATCTTCGACGACACCACCAAGTTGCTCAGCATCGACCTGGACGGCGACGGCACGGTGGCGGAGCTGACCATTACGCTCGCCGGCGTCGATGCCGCCGACCTGGACGACAACGATTTCGCCGCCACCCAGCCGACCACGCTGGACATCGGCGACGTGACCGTCAACGAGGCGCTCGGCATCGCCACCTTCACGGTGTTCCGTTCCGGCAACATCAACATCGAATCGTCGGCCACCTTCAACACCACCGACGGCACGGCGACGGCGGCCACCGACTACGTCACCACCACCGGCACAGTCGCCTTCGCCATCGGCGAAGCCACCAAGACCATCTCCGTGCCGCTGGTCGACGACCTGACGGCGGAGCAACTGGAGCAGTTCACGGTGGTGCTGACGGCGCCGTCTGAAGGCACCTTCCTGGGCCAGGCGACCGGCACGGCGACCATCGTCGACGATGAGCCGCTGGTCCTCGGCGTCAACGGCGGCGCCGGCGGCAGCCTGCAGTTCGACGGTCAGGACGACTTCGTCGAGGTCGGCCGCGGCACCGCCGACAACCTGGCGATCACCGGCGATCTCACCATCGAGGCCTGGATCAAGCCGGCCGAATTCGCCACCGACGGCACCGAAAACGCCATCCTGGCGTTCTCGTCGCCGGTGCACGATTCCGGCTCCGACGCCGACAACCTGCTCTATGCCGTCTACACCACGTCCGACGGCGGGCTCTACTATTTCCACGAGACCGGTGACGGCAACAACGACACCACCGTCTACTTCGCCGGCACCGAGACCGGGCTCAGCCTCAACCAATGGGCGCATGTGGCGGTGGTGCGCGACACCGCGGCGCAGACCATCACGCTCATGGTCGACGGCGATGTGGTCGGCACCGAGAGCTACGCCAACAACCCCGACGGCGGCGCCGCCGCCGACAACGGCTTGACCATCGGCGTCGACACCGCTTCGCACGATTGGGGGAGCAACGACAACAGCCACTGGAACGGCGAGATCGACGAAGTCCGGATCTGGTCCGAGGCGCGCAGCGTCGAGGAGATCGCGCTCGATTTCCAATCGCATCTGGACGGCACCCGCATCGCCGCCGAGCCCAACCTGGAAGGCTATTGGTCCTTCGACGAGATCGGCCCGGATGGCGTCGCCGCCGACCTTTCGGGCAACGCCAACGCCGCCCAGGTGGCGCATGGATCGCCGGTGCAGCCGTATGCCCCGGTGCTCGATTTCGACGGTGTCGGCAACCAGGTCGATTTGGGCACGGCGTCAGCGTTCGGGGTTACCGATGCCATCACCATCGAGGCCTGGATCCGTCCCGAAACCGATACCGCTTTTGCCGGCATCCTGTCGAGCGTCCATGACACCAACTACACCGAGAGCGGTTATGGGCTGCTGCTGAACGGTTCCGGCGGCCTTTACTTCTCTCTGGAGCGTGAAAACACGCCGGATGACAACCTGTTCATCAGCTCGGGCACCGACCAACTCAACCTTGGGGCTTGGAACCATGTCGCCGCCAGCTGGGACGGCACCAGTGTCAATATCTACGTCAACGGCACCCTGGTGAAGACCGAGCCCTATGCCGGTACGGGCATCGATTACGATCCCGCGAACAACCTGCGCATCGGCGCCTATGCCGACGACAACGAAAGCTTCTTCTTCGATGGCCAGATTGCCGATGTCCGGCTTTGGGATACGGCGCGCAGCGGAATCGAGATCAACGCCTTCAAGGATGCCCCTGTCGATCCCACGTCAACCGGCCTGGTCGGCAACTGGACACTGGACGAGGGAACCGGCACCACCGCCACCGATGCCACCGGCAACAGCGACGGTACGATCACCGGTGCCACCTACGTTCACACATCGGCGCAGAGGGTGGATGGCGGCGGGCCGGAAACCCTCTACGGCCGCGAAGTCACCACGTTCGAAGATCATGTGCTGTCGGGCCAGATCGGTGTTCTCGATACGGATGGCGACACGCTTTCCTACAGCCTCGATACCGATGCCGCGCACGGTTCGGTCAGCCTCGACGGCGGCACCGGCACCTATACCTACACCCCCGATCCGGACTATTTCGGCACCGACAGCTTCACCGTCGGGGTGACGGAGACGCTGGAAGGTGGGGCGCTGAGCTTCGACGGCGTCGACGACTATATCCAAGCCGCCCCGCTCGACCTGCCGAACGAGGCGGTGACCGTCGAATTCTGGATGAATGCCACGACTTCGTCGCCATTCGATTACCTGTTCGATCTTGGCGGCGTCGAAGCGTCCACCGGCTATCAAGCCTTGCGGATCGAGTTGGGCAACGAAGGGCAGTTGTTTGCCAGTATGAGCGACGGCACCAATGTCGCCTATACGACGGAAAACGGCGGTAACGGCGTCACCGCCGGCTGGACCTACAACAGTTGGCATCACGTAGCCGTCGCCTATGACGGTTCGAACGTTAACCTGTATGTTGACGGCAACGCCGTCGGCTCGTTCAGCACGGCATCGATCGGGTCGATCCTGGGCGTCGATGGCACCATCAATATCGGCAATAGTGGCAAGAATGTCGGCGGCGACGATTTCAGCGGCGCGCTGACCGATTTCCGGATCTGGGATTACGGCCGCACGCAGGGCGAAATCCAGGCCGACATGGGGAGCCGGCTGACGGGTAGCGAAGACGGGCTGCTGCGCTATTGGGCCATGGACGATGGATCCGCCTCCACGATCACGGACCTGACTAACAATACCAGCCCGGCGGTCATCAACGGCGCCACGCCGATCACCGATCAGCCGGCGGCGCTTGGCGAAGGCGCCACCGTCACCCAGGTCATCGACGTCAACGTGGCGCCGGTCAACGACGCGCCGGAAATGGCGACGACCCAGTCGACGCCGGAGACCTTCACCGAGGATACGTCCAACGCGGTGTTCGTTGACAGCCTGATTGCCGTCACCGACATCGATTCGGCCCTGTTCGACGGCGGCCAACTGGTGGTCGAGATCACCGCCGCCGGCACTGCCGACGACCGGCTTTCCGTCGCCAACATCGGTAGCACCGACATTGAGTTCGACGGCACCACCGTCACCTTCAACGGCACCGCCATCGGCACCGCGTCCGGCGGCACCGGCGCCGGCGATCCGTTGGTGGTCACCTTTGGCAACGGCGCCAGCCTCGCCGATGTTCAGGCGCTGGCGCGTGCCATTACGTTCGAAACCCTCGGCGACAATCCGGACACGGCCAGCCGCGATATCTCGTTCACCGTCTCCGACGGCGCCGGCGGCGTCTCTACGCCGTTGGTGCGTTCCGTCAGCGTTGCCGGCACCAATGATGCGCCGGAGATCGGTGAAGTCGGTGTCGTTACAAATGCGACGCTAGCTTTCGATGGTTCGCCCGGCGGGCAGGTGTCAATCGCGCATGACGCGGTGATGGACACCCCACAACAAACCTGGACCATTTGGGTCAAGACTGATGGTGTCTGGGGTTCCGATGATGGCTCGAATGGTACGAGCCAAGGTACGGCAGTGCTCATGCAGCGTGACAATGGCGGCACGACGGGCAGTTCTGGAACGCGGGAAAAGGCCACTCTCGCTGTTCAGCCGAACGGTACGGTAACTTGGGGGCAGTTCGATCAGTACCATCAAAGAAACTACGGTGAAGTTTACGGCGGAAACATCGTCGACAACCAATGGCACCAAATTGCCGTTGTGCATGGCAAAAATGCTGGCGACCCAGTCAAGCTGTATATTGATGGTGAGCTGGTCGCCACAGATACCTTTTCTCCCAACTCCGGCGACAGCTGGAGCGTTTACGGATCGAGCCTGCTGTTGGCGGACTGTTTCCCGACTTCGGGTGACGAAGAATTCGCCGGTCAGATAGGTCCAGTAGCCATATGGAATGGCGAGCGTTCCCAAGCCGATCTGCAAAGCGAATACATCAATGGCCTGAGCGGCAACGAGACCGGTTTGATCGGCTATTGGCCGATGGACGACGGCAGCGGCACGACCGTCACCGACGCGGGCCCGAATGGTCTCTCGGGGTCGATTTCCGGCAGCCCGGTCTGGTCGACGACGCCTGAAAAGATCTCCGGCCCGGCGCCGACCGAATTCGCCGAAGGCGGCAGCCCGGCGCTCATCGACGACGGCATCATCATCACCGACATCGATTCGCCTGACCTGGCCGGCGGCACGCTGACCGTCGACGTCAGCGAGGGCGGCAATGCCTTCGACCGGCTGAGCGTCGACGGCTCCACGCCGGAGCTTTTCAACATCAACGGCAGCACCTTGGAATTCAACGAAGGCGTGACCTTCGGCACCATTTCCGGCGGTACCAGCGACACCGATCCGTTGGTCGTCACCTTTGCCGCCGGCATCGACGCCGACGACGTCCAGGCCCTGGCCCGCGCCGTCACCTTCGAGAGCTTCGACGACAACCCGATCTCGACCCGCAGCATTTCGTTCAGCGTCACCGACGGCGACGGCGGCACCAGCGCAACCTTCTACCGTGACGTCGAAATCACGCCTTACAACGATGCGCCGACGATCGGGGCGACCGCCACGTCGGTGACCGCCAATTCGCTCGACCTCGACGGCATCGACGATTATGTCGATACCGGCCTGACGTCGCTCGGCGCCAGTTACACGCTGGAAGCCTGGGTCAATTTCGATGACCTGAGCGATCACAATCCGATTTTTGCCAAGCCGACGGTCGTATCGGGTGAATCGAACGCGAATTCCGAGACCCTGTTCTACGTCAATCCGATCGGCGAGGTGATCTTCATTGCCGGCTTGAGTGACATCACCGGCCAAACGGACGGCAATATTTTTGCGGGTCAAGGATCGCCCATCGGCCCGGCGCAGATCACGGCGGGGACATGGAACCACGTTGCGGTTTCCGTCGATGCCGCTAATCACCTGATTACGGTTTTCGTCAATGGACAGGCCGGTACCGTCTACGATTACTCGGGCCATGATCTGATCTCCGGCAGCTTGCCGCTGGAAATCGGGCATTTTGACAATAACAACGGCACGAGTGAGAAATACGCCGACGGCAAGTTCGCCGACGTGCGCGTTTGGGATCACGCCCGCGATGCCGAAGACATCCAAGAATTTATGGGCCAGCAGCTATCCGGCGACGAAGACGGTCTGGCCAGCTATTGGCAACTGAACGAAGGCAGCGGCGCGGCGGCGACCAACCTGGTTTCCGGTGCGCCCAACGGCACCATCGATCCCGGCGCGTCGTCGGTGGTCTGGTCGACCGAGGTGCCGACATTGGCCTCGGCCTTGTCCACCTTCACCGAGGACATTTCCGGCCCGGTCATCATCAACGACGGCATTGCCATCGACGACATCGATTCCCCGAACTTCGATGGCGGCCAGCTGACGGTTTCCATTTCCGCCAACGGCAGCGCCGACGACCGGCTCTCCATCGCCGATATTTCCGTCAGCGATATCGAATTCGACGGCACCACGGTGACTTTCAACGGCGTCGCCATCGGCACCGCTTCGGGCGGCACCGGCGCCGGCGATCCGCTGGTCATCAACCTGGGCACCGATGTCAGCCTGGCAGAGGTGCAGTCCCTGGCCCGGGCCATTACCTTCGCCAACGTCTCCGACGACCCGGATACCACGGCGCGGGATATTTCCTTCACCGTCACCGACGGCGACGGCGGCACCAGCGAGACCTATGTCCGTACCGTCAACGTGGCGGCCACCGACGATGCGCCGGTGATCGCCGGTTCGACAGCGCCCTCGACGGCGGTACAATTCGATGGCACCGACGACTATGTCGCCTTGGTCGATCCGGCCGGCATTCTGCCCGGCCAGGACGAGTTCACCATTGAAGCCTGGGTGCAGGTGCCCGTGGGCGAGACGCTACGGCCGTTCGCCGCCATCGGGCAGGATTCAGGCTCGCTCGGCCTGGAGATCGGTGTCGACGCTAGCGGCAATTTGACGGCCTTTACCGCCGATGGTGTTGCCACGGCGGTATCCGGAAAAACGATCAACGACGGCGAGTGGCATCACGTTGCCGTCAGCTATGATGGCGCGGCGGCGCAGCTTTTCCTCGACGGCCAGTCCAGCGGCGCGCCGGTGGCCATGAGTCTCGACCTAAGTGCCGGTGGTTACGTGTTCGGCGAAAATCTCGACGCCAGCACCCACTTCAGGGGCATGATCGACGAAATCCGCGTCTGGTCGGAAGCCCGCACCGAGGCCGACATTGCGGCCAATGCGCATCTCACCGGCGACGCCGTGGACGATGTCAACGGCGCGCTCGAGGCCCATTACACCCTGGACAACCTGGATGAAACGGACAGCGATCCGAGCCTCATCGACATCACCGGCAATGCCAACGAACTGACCGCCGGCGGGCCGCCGAACGACCGCTTCGCCGACTATCTGGTGCTCGACGGCGTCGACGATCATATCGAGATCGACAACGCCGTCACCCGCAACTTGACCAACGACTTTACTGTTCAAGCCTGGATCCGGCCCGACGCGCTCGGTGTCGACCAGCAGATCATGGGCCAGGGGCACGCCACGTCCGACGATGGGTTCCGCCTGTCGCTGACCGCGGCCGGCGAGGTTTTGTTGGAGACTCCGGGCGTCGGCGCCGGCTCGCTCACCTGGTCGGCCGCGGATATCGCGACCGCCGGCGTGACGTTGACGATCGGCGAATGGACACATGTCGCGCTTTCCTTTGACGCCTCCAACAACGTCACGCTCTTCTTGGACGGCAACAATGCGGGTGTCGCCAAGGCGGCCGGCGGTGCTCTGCTGCCCGACGCGGATGGCGAGCCGTTCCTGATCGGCGCCGATAACGACGGCGGCACCTCCGACGAGTTCACTGGCGCCATTGCCGATTTGCGGATCTATGACACCGCGCGGACGGACGCCATCATCCAAAACGACATGTTCCAGCGCCCCGACAGTACCGACCAGGGGCCAGTCGATCCCACGCTGGTAGCGCATTATCCGCTGCACCAGTACCTGGGCGACACCGTCGGGCCCGACGACGCGGCGACGGTGGTCGGTGATCCGACCTACGTGCGCCAGGCGCCCATGGCCTTGGGTGAGAACGTCAACCGCGCGGTGCAGTTCGACGGCACCGGCGACTATATCGATCTTGCCGATCCTGCCAGCCTGGCGACCGGCGATTCCGATTTCACGTGGGAAGCCTGGGTCTATCTCGACGCCGTGCCGACCGAAAAACAGAAAATCCTGACCATCGGTTATGACGGCACCGGCCAGCGGGCCGAGTTGGAAATCATCGCCGGCGGACAACTGCAACTCGGCCGCTTTGGCGGCGGGTCGGTGCAGTCGGCGGATGCCGTGAGTGTCGGGCAGTGGCATCACGTGGCCGCGGTGCACGATGCCGCCAACAATCTCACGCAGCTCTATATCGACGGCATTGCCAACGGCGATGCGCAGACGCAGAACCTGAATCTCACTGCCGGCGCCGCGCGTATCGGCGCAAACCCGGATGCCACCCTGCTGTTCGAAGGCAAGATCGCCGACGTGCGTGTTTGGGACGTAGCGCTGCGCGAGGGCGAAATCAGTGACAATATGGAAGGTTTCGTGCCTTCCGATGCGGATGGCTTGCTCGCCAATATCCGGCTCGACGACGCATCGAGCGGTCAGGCGTCGTCCGTTGCGGATGCCACGGGTGCACATTCCGGGACGGTTTCCGGCAACCCGGTTTTCGTCACCAATACGCCGGATATCGTCACTTTCGATCTCTATGGCGACGAAGACACCGCCATTCGCGGCACCATCCGGGTCGATGACGTCGATAGCGAAAGCTTCACCTTCTCCGTCGCGGCCGGTGGGGAGCCGCTGAATGGCTCGGTCGCCATAGACGCCGCCACCGGCGACTATACCTACACGCCGTATGGCAACACCAACGGCTCTGACAGCTTCACCGTCGAGGTCAGTGACGGCACCACTACCGTGAGCGAGACCATCACGGTCGACCTCGCCCCGGTCAACGACGCGCCGGACGTGACCGTTTCCACGACCGGCCAGTTCATGCAGTTCGATGGCACCGACGACAAGATCGTCATCGCCGACAATGCCGCCCTGCAGCCGGGGTCGGGCGGTTATACGGTCGAGGCCTGGATCGATATCCGCGATACCTCGACGCTTCAGTACATCGCCGGCAAGGGGAACCAGTTCGACACCGACGAAGGATGGTCGCTGACCATCGGCAGCGGCAAGCTGACCGCGCGGGTCGGCGACGGCACCATCAAGGCCGCGACCAACTTCGACCTGACCGGCGTTTCCGGCCTGCATCACGTGGCCTTTGTCATCGACCCGTCGTCCGGCACGGTGATCGGCTACCTGGACGGTTCCAACGAGGGCTGGACCGACGACGGCACGCTCGGCAACGACATCAGCGGCCTGGTCATCGACAATACCAACGAGGTGAAGATCGGCGTCACGGCGGACGGCACCAGCCATCCGTTCAAGGGCAGCGTCGATGAGTTCCGTATCTACAACGATGCCCGAGACGAGCAGGAAATCGCGCAGGACATGGGCGGCTACGTTCCCGCGAACGCCGCCAGCGAAAACCTGCAGGTACGCTTTGACTTCGAGAGCGCCAACGTCACCGCCGGCACGGTCACCAACCTGGGCGCGCTTGGCGGCACGGCGGAACTCGGCGGCGCGGCCATCGGCGACGATGCCGAACCGACGGCGGTTCCGGTTTTGGGCCAGGCCATCGACCTCGATGGGGCCGCCGACTACGTGCATGTGACGTCGGGCCTGCCGACCGACATGCAGGCCATCACCATCGAGGCCTGGATCAAGCCCGACACCGTCAGCGGCCCGCATTCGATCTTCGCCACCGGCGCGGCCGGCGGCACCGGGACCATTCTCAACATCGACAACGGCAAGCTCGCCTTCTTCGAGCAGGGTTCGACCTGGAAGATCGGCACCGACACCATCGCCGCCGGTGAGTGGACGCATGTGGCGGCGGTGTTCGATCCGGTTGCCGATACGGTAACCTTCTATATCAACGGCGTTGCGGACTCGGGCGGTCCGCTCAGCGAAACCTCTTCCCTGGTCACCTTTGCCACGGCGACCATCGGCAACCAGGACGGGGTCGCCGCGCCGGTGGCCTCCAACATGTTCGACGGCCAGATCGCCGACGTCAGGGTCTGGGATGCGGCGCGAACGGCGGCGGATATTGCCGACAACATGGACACCGTGTTCACCGGCGGCGAGGACGATCTGGTTGCCAACTGGCGCCTGGACGGCTCGGCCGAGGACATCGCCGGGAACATCGACGGCAATCTGGTCGGCACGCCTGGGTTCATCGACACCAATGCCTTCACCACCGCCGAGGACGCGGCGCTTTACGGCAAGCTTACCGTCACCGACGTGGACGGCGACGCCACCTTCACCTATTCGGTCGAAGAGAACCCGGCCAACGGTTGGGTCAACGTTGATGCCGCCGGCAATTGGAGCTACAGCCCGGAACACGACTATACCGGCGCGGACAGCTTCTCGGTCCGGATCTTCGACGCCAACGGCGGTTCCACCCTCGAGACCATTTCCGTCAACGTGGCGGCGATCAACGACCGACCGGACCTGCAAGGCGTTACCGGCGGCAGCGCCACCGCCGGCCGGCTGCAGTTCGATGGGGTTGATGACGTTGTCGAAATCCCCGACGGCACGGCCTATGCCAGCGGCACCGGCGACTTCACCTACGAAGTCTGGTTCAACACCTCGGACAAATCGGCGCGCCAGGATCTCCTCAGCATCGGCGGCAGCGACACCAACGCTGGCGCTCATCTGCTGATCAACACCTCGGGCATGGTCGGATTCGGCCTTTCCAACGTGCCTGGGTTGAGCGGTGGTCCTGATGTCAGCGACGGCCTTTGGCATCATGCGGCGGTCAGCTTTGACTCGCAGTGGGGTGCTACCTCGCTCTACGTCGACGGCGAATTGGTCGGCACCTCCTATGACCTTACACCGAACATCGCCGATGCGCCGGCCTACGTCGGCGCGACCTTCGGGAACAGTAACTATTTTGGCGGTGAGATCGGCGAAGTTCGGGTGTGGTCCGAGGCCCGCGACGATTTCGAGATCGCCCAGTATCACGACCAGACCATCGATACCCCGGCGTCCGAGACCGGGCTGGCCGGGTACTGGACCTTCGCCGAGCTCAATCACGACGGCACCTCGCCCGACCTCAGCGTCAATGCCAACGACGCCGTCATCGCCGACGGGCCGCCGAATGACGTGTTCGGAATGTATTACGAACTGGACGGCACCGACGACTATATCGGCCTCGGCACGGTCGGCGATCTCGGTTCCACCGGCGGCGCGCCGTTCACCTGGCAAGCCTGGGTGCGGCCCGACGACAGCGCCGGTATCGGTTCGATCCTGTCGCTCGGCACCACCAACGCTTCGGCGACGCTTTATGTGGACTCGGCGGGTCTGCTGAACTTCGAGTCGGACACCGCGGCGACCGACCTGACGGTCACCGGAACAATCACTCTCGACGATGGCGCATGGCACCACGTGGCCGTGGTCTATGACGGCGCCAGCGCGCAATTGGTGATCGACGGCGCGGCCGACGGCAACGCGCTCGCCATGACGATCGACATCGAATCAACCGCGAGCGCCTGGATCGGCCGCGACTTCGCCGGCATCAACAAGTATCCGGGCGATATCGCCGACGTGCGTTTCTACGACACCGCACGCAGCGTCTCCGAAATCGCCACCGACAAGGACGTGCGAATCGATGCGCCGGGTGTCGGCGTCAGCGACCCGAAGGTTGTTGCCCACTATCCGCTCGACGGCAACCTGGACGATACCACCGACAGCCATGCCGACGCGGTCGCCACCGGCGATCCGGCGGTCATCGATCCGACCGCCACCATGCCCATGGCCCTGGGTGAAAATACCGTTCGGGCGATGCATTTCGACGGCGATGATGCCGTCTCCGTCGCCAACAACGCGATCCTCGATCCCGACAGCTGGACCATCGAAACCTGGGTGCGTTCCGATCCCGGCGACAACACCACCGGCCCGCAGCGTCTGGTCAACCTGAGCGACGGCAGCGGCTCGGACACCTACAGCCTGTTGTTCCACGACGGCGCCATCAAGACCGGCTTCGTCTACGAATCGAGCGCGCCCGCCGGTGCGGAACTGTTCGGCACCACCGATATCCGCGATGGACAGTGGCACCACGTCGCCGCCACCTTCGACGCCGAGACGATGAAGTTGAGCCTGTTCATCGACGGCGAACTGGACGGGTCTATTGTTGCCACGGATGTCGGCATCGCTGGTGCCGGCACCTTCGAGATCGGCCGCTACGACGACACGTACGACAATTACTTCACCGGCGATCTCGCCGATGTCAGGCTTTGGAACAACGCCCGCACCGACGATCAGATCACCGGTCACATGGGCGATTTCGTCGCCGCCGACGCCGATGGCCTGATCGCCAATTTCCGTCTCGATGATGAGCAGGGCGGCGACGCGGCGACGGGTGCCAACGTTACCGAGGTGACCGGTAATATCGACCAGAGCGACATCTCCATCGCCGGCAACCCGACTTTCATCGAGAACGCGCCGCGCCTCGGCAGTGACATGGTATACGGCCAGGAAGACACTATCATCCGTGGTGTCGTTGACGCCGACGACGCGGAAGGCACAGCGCTGACCTACACCGTCACTGACGGCGGGGACCCGATGCACGGCTGGCTGGAGCTCGACGCCACGACGGGTGAATACCAGTACACGCCGTTCGATGACTACAGCGGCACCGACAGCTTCACCGTCGAGGTCTCCGACGGCGACCTGATCTCCACCCGGACCATCTCCGTTACCCTCGATCCGTTGAACGACACCCCGGTGGTACAAGGCGCGACCGGCGGCGTCCATGCCGGCGCAGTGCAGTTCGACGGCATCGATGACTACGTGGATCTGTCATCGGCGGCCTCGGTTCTGGCAACGGGAACCGGGTCGTTCACCTACGAAGCCTGGATCAGGCCCGATGCGCTCAACAGCGGCCGCATGCAAATCCTGCAGGTCGGCGATGACGTCTCGACGGACGATGCGTTGACCCTCTACGTCGAGGGCGGCGTGCTGAAAGCCGATTTGACCAACAATGCTGGCCCGGTCGGCACCACCGATCTCCTCGGCGGCTGGCATCATGTCGCGGTCACCTACGAGAGCGCGCTCGGCACCGACAACCTGACGATCTACGTCGATGGCGTCGCCGAGGGAAGCTCCACGGCCTCGCCGGCCATCGCCAGCGTCGCGCGCGCCAATATCGGCACCCTCGACAACGGCACGACGCAGACCGGTTGGTTCGAAGGGCAGATCACCGAAGTCCGCATGTGGAACGAGGCGCGCGCGGATTGGCAGATCGCCGACAACATGAACGGTGTCATCGACGACCCGACGACAGAACCCGCCCTGCAGGGCTACTGGAACTTCGGCGAAATCCTGGATGACGGCACCGCGCCGAACCTGGCTCATGCAGCGACGGTGGATGTCGCCGCGCATGTCTCGAACGCGCTTTCGTTCGACGGCACCGACGATTACATCGGCCTCAGCAGCCACGCCGCGGCCTTGTCGACCGGTTCCGGCAGCTTTACCTACGAGGCCTGGATTCGCACCACCGATTCAGATGTCGGGCCGATCCTGGAAATCGGAGGCAGCAGCGCGGACGACGATTCCCAATTCCGCATCGACGGCGGAAAACTGGCCTTCAATATCGAAGGGACGACCGGGCCGATCGGATCGACCACCATCAATGACGGGAACTGGCACCACGTCGCTGTGGTGTTCGACGACGCGACCAATGCCGCGGCGGGAACCGGCGACGTGACGCTTTACGTGGACGGCGTTGCCGATGCGACGCCGGTCGAAATGTCGGTGAGCCTCGGCAATACCGCCGCCCTGATCGGTCAAAGCCACAACGGCACGCATAAACTCGCCGGCGAATTGACCGACGTTCGGGTCTGGAACGAAGCCCGCACCGTCGATGAAATCGCCTCCAACATGACCACCGACTACGGCGATGCCAGCACCCCCGATAGCCTGCTCGCCAACTGGAAGCTCGACGACGGCGCCGGTGCCGTGGCGGCCGATAGCGTCGGATCCGCCGACGGCACGCTGACCAATTTCGTTTCCGGTTCGGAGACCTGGACTTCCGGCGCCGAGGTCGGCCACGGATCGCCCGTCGGTCCGCTGGCGCCGGTTCTTAGCCTCAATGGCACATCCGACTATGTCGATCTGGGTGACGGCTCGAGTTTGGCTGCGGCCATTAACACGTCCGACGACTTCACCTGGGAAACCTGGGTGCGGGCGGATGGGTTGCCGAGCGCCTACGAGACACTTATTCAGATCGGCAACGAAGACAATGCCGCTTCGGGCGAGAGCGTTGCATTGATCCTCGACACCGCCGGCAAGATTATGTTCCGGGTGTACAACGCAAGCGGCCATCCGGTGAGCACCTCCAACATCGCCGATGGCGAATGGCACCATGTCGCGGTGGCTTACAATCGCACTGCGAATGAGGTCAAGATTATCGTCGACGGTGAAGTCGAGACCACCGCCAGTCCATCCGTTGCACCCAACATTGTGGCGAGCACCGCAGCCCTGGGCGCCAGGATCAGCTCGAGTACCGGTTCCGAGGGGCAGGTTCTCGATTATTTCCACGGCGAGATGGCCGACGTTCGGATTTGGAGTTCGACGCGTAGTGAATCCGAAATCACCGGGAATATGGAGACGTCGTTGCTGGGCGACGAAACGGGCCTGGTCGGTTATTACAAGCTGGATGGCGACGTAAAGGACAGCCAGACCAACATCTCCGCCACCGATGGCAGCATTACGGGGGCGACGTTCGTTACGCCGCCACTGCCGCTCGGCGAGAACGTCGCGCGGGCGATGGATTTCGACGGCACCGAAGCCGTTGCCGTCGCCAGCAGTTCTGCGTTGGAAATCGGTACCGACCTCACCGTGGAGAGCTGGATCAACTTGGCGGCCCTGCCATCGGCGGGCGTGGACGGCGGTGCCGCGACCATCGTCGGCAAGTGGGACGACAGCACGGCCGGCGGTTATCTCATGCGCGTTACCTCGACGGGCGATTTGCAGGTCTTGTTGAGGGATGGTGATACGCCGTCCACGGATACATTCTGGACGTTCGACGCCAATCTCACCGTCGATACCTGGTCGCATGTGGCGTTCAGCGTCGACTCCGCCAGCGGTACGCTGCATGCCTACCTGAACGGCAACGAACTTTCCATCATCGACGGTCACAACAGCACCTCGACGACCAATGCCTTCGATGGCCCGATCTACGCGCCTTCCTCGCCGCTTTATATTGGGGCACGGAACGTTTCCGGCACGACCACGACGCAACATTTCAACGGCCAAGTCGCCGATGTTCGGATTTGGGACGTGACGCGCAGCGGATCGGATATTTCCGATTGGATGAGCGAGACCCTGCCGTCCGACGTGCATGGCCTGGTCGCCAACTATCGTTTCGACGATACCGTCGGCGAGACCGCCAATGGCGCCACGGTGGCCGACGCCACCGGCAATCACGACGGCATTGCCGCCGGCACGCCGGAATTCGTTACCGCCTTGCCGGAACTGGGCCGGGCCTTCATCTCCACCGACGAGGACATGGCCGTCAACGGCACCATCGTTGTCGATGATCCCGACATTGGTGATACGCACACCTTTGCCGTTACCGCCACGGGCGCGCCGAAGAGCGGCACGCTCGAACTCGACGCCGACACCGGCGACTACACCTACACGCCAAACCCCGATTTCGTCGGCACCGACAGCTTCACCGTCAGCGTCACCGATACCGGCGGGCGCGCGGCGACCCAAAACATCGCCATCGAGGTCGCCGACAGCGAGCTATCCAACACGGCGCCGCAACTGCTCGGGTCCACTGCGTCCGTTGGCAGCGTCCAATTCGACGGTATCGACGACTATCTCGACCTTCCCGACACGGCCCTCAATGCCCTGACCAGCGGCACCATCGAGGCCTGGATCTACCTGGACGACAACACTGGCGAAGTGATCACCGCCAAGCAGCACGATACTGTCGACACGACATCAGTCTTCTCCATCGGCTCCTACACGCCGAGCGTTGGCGGCGCCATGGCCACCGGTGACGCCGGCCGACTCTATTTCCATAGCCACAACCACGCCTCGAATACCACGACCGCGCAGAGCACAGGGACGTTGACGACCGGCTCGTGGAACCATGTGGCTGTAACCTTCGACGGAGGTCAGGCAAGTTTCTACATCAACGGCGAGCTCGATTCGACCACCGCCGGTGATTTCTCAGTGCCCGATATCGCGAATGCCACCTACACGACTTTGGGCGGCATTGTTTTCGATGACAGCGGCGGCGGCATTGATGGTGCCTTCGATGGCCAGATGGACGAGGTCCGAATCTGGAGTGATGTCCGCACCGCCGACGAAATCGCCCAGGGATACAACGCACGCATCGATGTACCGGACGCCGAAACCGACCTGAACGCCTATTGGCGCTTCGACGGTGTCAACCAATCGGGCGATATCGAAGACTTGTCCGCCAACGCCAATGACGCGAGCTTTGGCGATGGGGTAACCGCCGGCACCGAACCGCAATTGCTCGGTTCCAACACGGCCCGCGCCCTCGACTTCGACGGCACCGGCGACTATGTCGACCTGCCGGATTTGGACACCGGTTCGACGCTCGACACCTTTACGTTGGAAACCTGGATCAACTTCGACAGTTTCCCGACCGTCGATGGGCCGACAGGCCGCCAACAGCTCTTCGCAACCGATGGCGACAGTGGCATCCGCTGGTACCTGCAAAAGAACGCCAGCGCCATCGAGATGTATGTCACTTCGGGCAGTGGTGCCCACAAGATTACGACCATGGATTTGGCCGGCACCGATGGCGAATGGATGCATTTGGCGATATCGGTCGATACGGTCGGGGACCAGATTGAAGCATTCATTAACGGCGCTCTTGTCGGTACGGAAACCCCGACGATCAGCGGAGTCAATTTGGGGCCGGCGGCCATCGGCGGTCACGGCGATAGCGGCGACGAATTGATCGACGCGCAAATGGCCGACTTCCGGATATGGGATACGGTGCGGACCGGCGCGGAAATCGCCGCGAACATGAACGGTTTCGTCGATCCCGCGAGCGACGGTCTGCTGGCCAATTACCGTTTCGACGAACAGGCCTCCGGCGCGGCGCCGACGGGTGCGAGCCTGATCGAAGACGCAACCGGCCTGCATAACGGCACCGCGATCGGCGATCCGGCCTATGTCTCGTCGATCCCGGGCATCTATTCGACGTCGGTCGAGACCGATGCCGGCGTGACGCTGCGCGGCCAGATAGGGACCTTTGATGTCGACGGCGACAACGTCATGGTCGCCGCGATCGAAGGTTCCGCCTATACCATTGGGACCCAGGTTACCCTGGCGTCCGGGTCTCTTCTCACCATCAACACGGATGGCACCTATGAATACGTTCCCGCCGCCGGCTTAGTGGGGACCAGCGAAAGCATCACGCTGACGGTTTCCGATGGCGTCGGCACGCAGGATTACAGCCTGTCCGTCTACGTCTCGGGGCTGACAGCAAACATCCATGCTCAAGGCACGGACACGCTGTGGTCGACGGTTTCCAATTGGAGCCAGGGCGCATTACCCGATGATACCAATCTGGTTCAATTGACCGGTCCCGGGACGGTAAGCTTTGACGTAGCTTCTGCCATCATCGGAATCCTGGACGCCGATGCGGACCTGACGATCGCTTCCTCTGGTGCTCTGAGCGTGGCGGGAGGTGCCGACTTTGCGACCGGCACGACGCTTACCGTGAGTGGGGCGGGAACGCTGGATGTCGGCGGGGCCGCTCTGTTGAACGGCGCGACTGACTTGGACAGTGGCCTAATCAGTGGCAGTGGTGACGTCACCAACCTCGGCACCCTGACGGCTCGCCATCTCGTCAATCAGGTCACCGCCGCATTCACCAATGACGCCACGGGTACAATCCGAGTGGTCGGCATTGAGGGCAATACCAACGTCGATAGCACGCTTACGTTTTCCAGCACGATCAGCAACGCAGGCACCATTAGCTTGGATGCCGTGGAATCGCCTGGAACGACGACTTCTGCCGGCGACGCGACGTTGGTGATTTCTTCGGGGTCCCTGATCAACACCGGGGTCATCGCCTCCGAGGACACTACTGTCAACCAAGTCGGTGGCAACCGTACGATCGACGGCAATATCAGCAACCAGGCCGGCGGGACCATCGATGTCGACTACGACCTGACGATGACCGGCGCGGTGACCAATGCCGGCAATCTCGATGTTGGTGCCGGTGCCACACTGACCATCGGCGGCACGTTTTCTACGTCAACGAGCTTGCTGGGTGCAGGCAGCATTAATCTCGCGTCAGGCACGTTGAACATCGACGGCACGGTGAGTTCCCCGTTGACCATCAATATCGGCAATGCGGGTGTCATCAGCGGTAGCGGCGCACTTACAAATACCGGCGCAATGGTTTTCGAGGCGGGCGGCACTGGATCAATGTCGTCGCTGGTCAACCAAGGCATCGTGACCGCACGGCTGCTGGGCAACCAGATCACTGGAACGGTCACCAACGAGAGCGGTTCGACATTGCGCATCCTCGCGGTCGAAGGCAATACCTCCGCCAACAGCGACACTTCGCTGTCGCTCTCCGGGGGGCTAGCCAATGCCGGCATCATCGAGTTGGACGCTGTCGAAACAGTTGGGTTCACGACGGCGGCGGGAGATGCGACCCTGACGCTGTCGTCGGGAACGCTGACCAATACCGGCACCATCGCTGTGCAAGACAGCACTGCGAACCAGGTCGGCGGTACGCGCATCATCAATGGCGGGATCGATAACCAAGCCGGCGGCATCATTGATATCGACTATGATTTGACCCTCGGCGGCACCGTCACCAATGCTGGCACACTTGATGTCGGCCTCGGTTCGACCCTGACCATTGGCGGCACGTTGACGACCACTGCCGACCTGGTCGGCGGGGGCGCTATCGATCTCGCTTCGGGCACCTTGAACGTCAATGCCGCAGTCATGTCGCCGCTCGATATCAACGTTGGCAATGCCGGTGTCATCGGCGGGACGGGAACACTCACTAATACCGGGGAGATCGTCCTCGACCAAGGCGGCGACGTAACGGTGACGACATTGGTCAACCAAGGCGTCCTGACGGCGCGGTTGCTTGGCAACCAGATCACCAATGCGTTCTCCAACGAAAGTGGAGCGACGTTGCGTGTCACAGCGGTCGAAGGTAGCAATAGCGCCAACCAGGATACCTCTTTGACGTTTGCCTCCGGCTTTACCAACGCTGGCACTATCGAGCTCGACGCGGTGGAGACCGCTGGATTCACCTCTGCCGCAGGAGAAGCGGCATTGATCCTTTTGTCCGGTACGCTGGTTAATACGGGTACCATCATCACCCAGGATTCCACGGCCGGGCAGGTCGGCGGTACCCGGACGATCGACGCGGCAATCGACAACCAAAGCGGCGGTACAATCAACATTGCCCATTCGACGACAATTACCGGCGCGGTCACCAACAACGGCACCATGGATATTGCCGCCGGCGCGACCCTGACTATCGATTCGGCAAGCAGTTCCTTAACCAATCTCGGCACGATCACCGGAGCCGGCACGTTGGCCTTCGCTAACGGTGCGACGTTCGACAACCAGGGCACCATCGATGCCGGCGGTGCCGGCGCGACGGGATCGCTCGATATTACCGGCGTCGATGTGTTGTTCGGCACAGGCGCCACGCTCAACGTCGATGTTCTCGGCGCCGCCGACCACGACGTCATTTCCACCGACGGCACACTGGATTTGTCCGGCGGCACCGATGCGCTGCACGTGGATTTCGACAGCGGCTTCACACCGACCATCGGCCAGACCTTCACCATCGCCAGCTATCTGCTGCGCCTCGGCACCTTCGATACCGTGACCCACAACCTGGGCGAAGGCCTCGACCTGAGTGTCGACTATGGAACGCTCGTCGCCGACAGCATCACGCTGGAGATCGTTGCGCCGGCCGATCAGACGATTGTCGGCGGCTCACCCGACGAATCCCTCGTCGGCGGTGGCGGCAACGATGATATCTCCGGCGGCTTTGGCGACGATACCTTGATCGGGGCCGGCGGCAACGACACCCTCGACGGCGGCAGCGGCTTCGATACCCTCGACGGCGGTTCCGGCAACGACACCCTGATCGGCGGCAACAGCGCCGATACCCTGATCGGCGGCGCGGGCGACGACATCATCCGCGGCGGACAAGGGACCGACGGTCTAACGGCCGATGCATATATCGATGTTGCCGTCTACACTGGCGACCAGGCGGACTACACCGTTACCGACAATGGCGATGGCACCTATACGGTGATCGATAACAATACCTCGGACGCCGACACCGTCGCCGCCGTCGAGGTGCTTCAGTTCGCTGACGGGACCCAGGACCTCGACTATACGCTGTTGGGCGGCTCTACGATTGATACGCTGATCGGCGCGTCGGGCGATGACACAATTGACGGTGGCTCGAACGACGATTCGCTTTCCGGTCTCGGCGGTAACGACACCATCGACGGCGGCAGCGGCCTGGACATCATCACCGGTGGTGCAGGAAATGACAGCCTGATAGGCGGCTCCGGCGCCGATACCCTCACCGGCGGTGCCGGTGACGACACGATCGCCGGCGGCTCCAGCACCAACGGGACCCTGGCGGACGGCGACATTGATGTTGTCATCTACAGCGGTGACCAGAGCGAATACCAGATCACCGACCACGGCGACGGTACCTACACTGTCGAACACACGGCCGGCGGCAGCGACGGCACCGATACCTTGGCGGCCGTCGAAATCCTTCGCTTCGCCGACGGCGACCTGCATCTGGACTACACCCTTTCCGGTTCGAGCGCCAACGACACCCTGACGGGTAACAGCGGCGACGACGTCATCACGGGTATTGGCAACGACGATGTGCTTTACGGCCTTGGCGGCGCTGACACGATCGATGCCGGCAGTGGCTTCGACACCCTTGATGGTGGCGCCGGCGACGACACGCTCGAGGGTGGAACGAACGCCGATACGATTATCGGCGGTGAGGGCAACGACGTCATCATTGGCGGTTCCGGCACTCTCGCCGACGCTGGTGTCGACGTAATCGTCTATAACGGCAACAAGGCCGACTACTCCGTGATCAAAAACGGTGACGGCTCCTACACCGTTACCGACAATAACACCGCCGATGGCAACGACGGCACGGACAGCATCATCACCTCAGAGGTATTGCAGTTCGCCGACGGCAACATCGATCTGGACTATACGCTTGTCGGCGGCAGCGCGATTGAAACCCTGGTCGGCGGCAGCGGCAACGACACGCTCGACGGTAACGGCAATGACGATGTCCTTATCGGTGGCGCGGGCGATGACACCCTGATCGGCGGCACCAGCGACGACACGCTCGACGGCGGCATTGGTGACGATACGCTCGACGGCGAGGCCGGCAACGACCTATTCCTCGCCTCCGACGGCGAGGACACCGTTATCGCCGGCGGCGGCACGGACGCGGTGCAAATCGGCCTCGGCTACGACTTGCAGGGCGTGGCCATGGATTCCGCCACCGGCAACCTGGTCATCACCTACATGGATGCCAGCGAGACCATTCACACCATGACGGTGGTGGATGTGGTCAACGACCCGATTTCGGCGCTGCTGTTCGATGAAGACGGCGACGGCACCCTCGACAGCTTCGACACCAATTTCATCTTCGACAACACCGGCGGCATCACCATCACCGCCGCGACCGCGTCGAATTCCGCGCTCGCCGGCACCGAACTGGCGGACACCATCTCCGGCGGTGCCGGGGGCGACCTGCTGCTCGGCAACGACGGTGCCGATATTGTCCTCGGTGGCGGCGGTGACGACATCATTCTCGGCGGCGCCGGCAGCGACACCATGACTGGCGGCACCGGTGCCGACGTCTTCGCCTACAGTTCAGGGGCTGAATCGGATACCACGGCGCCCGACGTTATCACCGACTTTGCTTCCGGCACCGACATTGTCGAACTCGATGACGCCTTCGGCCTGAATTACACCGGTTTGACGGTCAACTACGGGTCTTCCATCAGCGACACGATCGCCACTGAAATCGTTGCGAACGGCGCCATCGACGACGAGGTCGTGTTCTTCACCGACACGACGAACGGATATCTCTACGTCAAGAGTTCCAGCAAGCCGAATTACGACGGCATGCTGATTACCTTGCTCGGCGCGACCTCGGCGCCGACGGCCGGTTCCTTCGATTTCTCTGTGTTCACCAGCACCCACGACGTCAGCGGTACCGCTTCGGTGACGCTGACCAGTGGCGAATACGACGTCATCACCGGTTCCACCGCGGCCGACACCATCACCTTGGTGGGCCGTGCGGAGGTTGGCGACAGCTTCGACGGGCTTGCCGGTACCAATACCCTGAACCTGGACGATGGCGGCAACGTCATCGAACTGACCAACGTCAACAACCTGACCGGCGGGACCGGGTCGGACACGGTGAGCATGACCACCAGCTTCTCCGGCACGGACACGGTCGATCTCGGGGCCGGCCAGGATGTGCTCCAACTGGCCGACGGCGGCAACACCGTCAGCCTGGGCGGGGTCGAAATCGTCGTCGGCGGCACCGGCGCCGACACCATCACCGTCACCTCGGGCGACACCACCGTGATCGGCGGTGCCGGCGCCGATGTCCTGACCGCCAATGCCAGCGGCGCGGATGTGTTTGTCTATACGTCCGGCACCGAATCCGTCGACGGTTCCATGGATGTCATCAACGGCTTTACCCCGGGAACCGACAAGATCGTGCTCGAGGGAGCGGCTGGAATCTCCTACGTCGGGACGACGATCAGCTTCATCACCGATATCGCAACGACGATCAACGATAACATTCTGAATATCGGCGGCATCGCCGATGAGATCGTATTCTTCACCACCGGTGGTAACGGCTATCTTTACGTCAAGGGCGCGGGCAGCGGAGGTGTCGACTTCGGCGGTACGTTGATCGAGTTGGCCGGCTTGACGACAGCTCCTTCCGCCAGCGATGTCGTTTTCGTCAATCCGATCGACGTCATTGGAACTGCTTCGCAGAGCGCCAGCTTGACCGCCAACCTAGACATCGTCACCGGCGATGGCTTCGACAATTCCGTGACCTTGACCGGCAATGGCGAAAGCGGCGACATCATCGAACTCGGCAACGGCGATGATTTCGTCCAGTTGGACACGGGCGCCAACACCTTGGACTTCGTCGATGTCGAATCGGTTGCCGGCACCACCGGCGCCGATACCCTGACCATCGATAATACCCAAAATGGCATCAGCATCGATCTCGGCGACGGTACCGATATCCTCAATGTCCAGGCGGGCGGCTTGTTGCAGGTGGCCGGCGCAGAGACCATCAACGGCAGCACCAACGCCGAAACCATCATTCTTACCGCGCCAATGACCTCCGGCACCATCGACCTCGACGGCGGCATGGACGCGCTGATCCTGGCCAACGGCGCCAATTCGGTGACGGTCACCAACGTCGAATTCGTTGCCGGCGATCTCGGCGATGACACGGTGACGGCCTATGGTTCCGTCGGTGCCTATATGGAAGGCGATGAAGGCAACGACACGCTAACCGGCGGCGATGGCGCCGACGCCCTTTACGGCGGCCTGCCGGATACCGTGGCCCAGGCGGACGGGTCCAATATCTTCATGGTCACCGATGCCGGCGGTAATTCCGCGTCGGACCGCATCACCGCCACCGATATCGGCACCTTCGAGGACTTCGAAATCGGGGACGAGGTGACCATCACCAACGCGGGTAGCGGCGGAAACAACATCACCGCCGTCATTACCGCGGTTGACGCCGTCAACGGCACCTACATCGAGTTCGCCGACGGCACGCTCGCCACCAACGATGGCGGCGACGTATCCATGACCGTAACCCATTCCCTCGCCGGCGACGGCGACGACACGCTGATCGGCGGCGCCGGCAACGACACCCTTGATGGTGGCGACGGCTTCAACGTTCTGGTCGGCGGTGCCGGCGACGACATCATCTCCGGCGGCGACCGGGCTAACGGCTCCGACTACAATGTCGTTTCCTACACCGATGCCGGCGCCGCTATCACCGTGCTTCTGGATGCCGCCGGTTCGGCGACCTCGACGGCGGGCGCCGACGCTGCCGGGATCGGCACCGACGTCCTGCTGTCCGTCGATATGGTCATCGGTTCCGACTACAACGACACCTTTGTCGCCAATGCGCCCTGGCAGGGCGGGCAATACGGCGCCTGGGGCGGCGGCGTCTTCAACGAGTTCCAGGGCGGTGCCGGTGATGACGCCATCACCGGTAACGGCTCGACCCGCGTCAATTACGACGACGCCGTGCAGGGCGTTACGGTCTCGCTCACCGATACTGGCGCCGGCACGGCGGGCTCCGCCGTCGGGACGCTCGACGCCGGGATCGGCAGCGACACATTCTCAGGCGGCGTCTCCGAAGTGGTCGGTTCCGATTTCGACGACACCATCACCGGCGGGACCGGCAGTGAAAGCTTCCGCGGCCAGGGCGGCGACGATTATCTCGACGGCGGCGGCGGTTGGGACCGGGTCGATTACCGCAACGCCTCCAGCGGCGTTGAGGTCAACCTGTCGGGCAGCGCCGAATCCACCTACAGTTCCGGTCTGGCTGCCTACCAGGCATTCGACGGCGAAGGCGGCACCGACACCTTGAACAGCTTCGAGCAGGCACGCGGATCCAACTTTGCCGATGTGCTGATTGCCAATAACAATGGCAATAAACTGGAAGGCCTCGACGGCGCCGATACCCTGGTCGGCGGTTCCGGCGGCGATGTTTTCGTCGGCGGTGACGGCGACGACACCATCAAGACCGGCGACGGCAGCGACGTGATCATCGGCGGCAGCGGTTCCGACATCATCGACTTCCAGACGGGCCAGGGTTTCTACACGCTGAATTACCGCAGCCTCGCCGGGTTCATCGATGTCGATCTGTCGCTGGCATCCAACCAGATCACCAAGACCGGCGGTGACATTGATACCCTGCAAAATTTCGCCAGCATCAGTGAAGGCCTGGCCATCAAGGACACTGACGGCGATGACGTCTTCGTCGGTCAGTCGAGCGTCTTCGTCAGTTACGCGTTGCTCGGTGGCGACGATACCGTGACCGGTGGCGCCGGACTCGACCGTATCGATTATCTCGATGCCCTTGCCGGCGTGACTGTCACCATGAACGACAGCGGCGGCGGCTGGGCGACCTCCACGGACGGCGGAGACGCGGCGGGCATCGGCAACGACACCTTCGTCAGCGGGATCGAGCAAATTCGCGGCTCGACACACGGCGACCTCATTACCGGCGGCAGCGGTGACGAGACCTTCCGTGCGCGCGGCGGCGACGACATCATCGACGGCGGCGCCGGTACCGATTGGGCCCGTTATTCGAGTGCGTCGAACAGCATGGTCGCCGACTTGGGTGCCGATAACCAGACCATGGCCGCCTATATCCTGGACGGCTACAACAGCTTCGATACCCTGCTGCACATCGAGAATCTGCGCTCGGGCTCCGGCGACGACCGGTTGTGGGGCGATATCAATGCCAACATCCTGCAGGCCGGTTCCGGCGCCGACCAACTGTTCGGCCGCGGCGGTGACGACATCCTCAAGGGCGAGGGCGGCAGCGACCTGCTGAAGGGCGGTGGCGGCGACGATATCATGGACGGCGGCACTGACAATGACGTGCTCGAAGGCGGCGCCGGCGCCGACACCATGACCGGCGGCAGCGGCATCGATCAGTTCCGTTATCGCGATGCCGGCGATTCCGTGAACGGTTCGCGTGACGTCATTACCGATTTCGTTACCGGCCAGGATAAGATCCGCCTGGAGGGCCTGAGTACGCTCGACTTTAGCGCCAGCATTAGCACCGATTTCGCCGCCGGTGGCTTCGCTTCCGCCAAATATGTCGGCGGTCTGCTCTCCATCGATTTGACCGGCGACGGCGCCACTGACATGGAGATCACCCTCTCCGGCGCAGTTTCGATCAGCGCCAACGACATCGATTGGCGCCAGGCGATCGAAGGCATCGCTGGCAGCGAAACCTACGCGAGTTCCTCCGCCAATGAAGTGTTCATCGCCTCGACCGGCACCGACACGGTGGCGGCGGAAGGCTTCGATACGCTGGTGGTCGAAGGGACACTGCGGCTCGACGGTGCAGAACTGACCGGCGACGACTTGCGCTTTGATATCACCGATACCTCCAACGATAGCCAACACACCTTCACGGTCTCCAACCATGTCGGGGCCTCGGCGTCACCCTTGACCTCGGTGCGCTTCGACTTCCGCGGCGACGGCAGCCTCAATACCTATTCGGTCGCCCCCAGCCTCGATGAGAACGCCAGCACGTCCGACTTGTTGTTGGCCGGTACCGCCGGGGCCGATGCGACCCTGGCCGGCGGCAGCGGCAGCGACATCATCCTCGGCAATGCCGGCGCGGATGACATCACCGGCGGCGCCGGCGACGACTGGATCGTCGGCGGTGCCGACAACGATACCATCGACGGCGGTTCCAACAGCGCCAAGGGCGATACGGTTTCGTTCATGGACGCCAGCGCAGGCGTACAGATCGATTTGACGGCGGGCTCCGCCGGCGATGCCGGCACCACGGACGCAGGCGTCGGTTCCGACATCCTGACCGGCATCGAAAATGCCGAAGGTTCCGATTTCAACGACATTATTACCGGTGACAGCGGCCGCAACTTCCTGTTCGGCGCAGACGGCGACGACACTTTGACCGGCATGGGCGGTGCCGACCTGTTGCAGGGCGGCGCGGGCTCCGATGTGTTCAAATACACGGCGGCGTCCGATTCCGAAGCCGGTCTCGGCCTGCGCGACCAGATCAACGGCTTCGAAGCGGACGGCATCGACCAGATCGACTTCTCCAGCTTCCTCCAAACGGCAGGCGGCCTGTTCAGCTTCGTCGGCGCCGAGACGGAAAGCTTCATTGGCGATGCGTCGGCGCGCTACAACGTCAACACCAAGATCCTTGAAATCGAATTGACCGGCGACCAGAGCGTGGATATGGAAATCGAATTGACCGACCTCAGTGGCACGCTCAGCGACGATGACTTTGTGGTCGGTATTAGCGCGCCAAGCTGATCGACGAGGTCGTCATCTGGGTGGCGGTCCTGCCGTTTCTGCTATAATGTGAACCAGATCAAGGACTTGGAGGCTTTCCGTGGCCAGAAAACCGGCAGCATCCCGCGCCGCGGCGAAGAAGCCCGCGAGCAGTAGCCGCGCCAAATCCGCCGCGCCGAAGCCGGCGGCTAAGAAGCCGGTCGCCAAACAGCCTGCAGCGAAGAAACCCGCGGCAAAGAAAGCGCCCGCCAAATCGCCGCCCGCCAAAAAGCCCCCGGTCAAGTCTCCGGCCGCCAAGTCTCCGGCCACCAAGTCCCCGGCCGCCAAGACGCCATCGCCGAAGGCCCCGGCGGCGGCCGACGCCAGGCTGGAAATGACATCGTCGCGACAGTTCGTTTCCTGGCTGTTCGAGGCCAATGCCAGCCTCGCCTTCACCACCTACCAATCGGGCAAGGTGTTTTTCGTCGGCCTGCAGCCGAACGGCCGGCTTTCCATTTTCGAGCGCACCTTCAACCGCTGCATGGGGCTGGGCCTGACCGAGAGCGGCTTTTTCATGAGCTCCCTCTATCAGCTCTGGCGTTTCGAGAACATCCTCGGCACCGGTCAGGCGCATGAGGGATACGACCGGGCCTATCTGCCGGTGAACGGTCACACCACGGGCGATCTCGATATCCACGATATCGCCGTCGACGCCAAGGGGCGCCCGGTGTTCGTGAATACGCTGTTCAGTTGCCTCGCCACCATCGGTGAGCGTGAGAGTTTCGTTCCCTTGTGGCAGCCGCCATTCATTTCCAAGCTGGCGGCGGAGGACCGTTGCCACCTGAACGGTCTCGCCATGGTCGACGGCCGTCCCAAATACGTTACCGCCGTGGCCGCGACCGACGTCGCCGACGGCTGGCGCGACAAGCGCAGGGACGGCGGCATCGTCATCGATGTGGCGAGCGGCGAGACCGTCGCGTCCGGGCTTTCCATGCCCCATTCGCCTCGCATGCACGGCGGCAAGCTGTGGCTGTTGAACTCCGGCACCGGCGAGTTCGGCTTCATCGAGCCGGACGAGGGCAGGTTTCAGGCGGTGGCATTCTGTCCGGGATACCTGCGCGGGCTCAGTTTCCATGGCGACTTCGCGTTGCTCGGTCTGTCCAAGGCGCGCGGCAATGCGACTTTTTCGGGCCTTGAGTTGGAGGCCGCGTTGGCGTCGCGCGGCGCCGAGCCGCAATGCGGGCTTTACGTCATCGATCTCAGGAACGGCGATGCGGTGCATTGGCTCAGGATCGATGGCGTCGTCGAAGAGCTCTACGATGTGGTATTCTTGCCGGGCGTGCGCCGGCCCATGGCCTTCGGCTTCAAATCCGATGAAATCCGGCGTACCTTGAACGTCGGCGCTTTCGGCGAGCTGTAGGGACCGGAGCGGAGCGAGGCAACGATGAAAGAGCTGCTGAGACGCTTTCTGGCGAATCCCGGCCTCAGTGCCGAGTTGCTGGTTTCGTCGTTGTTCATCAATATCCTGGCGCTGGCGCAATCGCTGTTCGTCATGCAGGTGTTGAACCGTTACGTCGGCAACGGCATCGACGCGACGCTCGCGACCCTGACCATCGGCGTTCTCATCGCCTTGGTACTGGAACTGGCCTTTCGGCAGGCCCGCCTGCACATCGCCCGTGGCCTGAGCGTGCTGCCGGACGAAAAGACCGCCATCGACGGCTATACGGTGCTGACCATGGCCAAGACCGGCGCCGTCGAGCAGATTCCGCCGGAAACCCGCCGCGAGGTGGTCAACGGCGCCCAGGCCATCGAGAACGCCTACAACGCCAACAACATCACGACCGTCCTGGACGTGCCCTTTGCCCTGGTCTTCGTGCTGGCGCTCTACATGCTGAAGCCGATCCTGGCGGTGGTGGCGCTGGCATTCTTGCTGACAGTCTTCTTTGTCGGCGTGTTTTCCAGCATGTCGATGCAGAAAATGACCGCCGAGGTGCAGCAGGCGTCGGGCATCGGCAGTGCGCTGGTCAGCACCGCCAGCCGCGAGGGCGACCTTGTCCGCGCCTTCAACGCCGGCGAATTCCTGCGCAAAGCCTGGCGCGACCACATTTATCATATCCAGGGGCTGCGCCGTATCGTCATTTCGCGCCAGGGCCTGGTGCAAAGCATCACTCAGAGCGCCAACGGTTTCATGGGGGTCGCGGTGATCGCCACCGGCGCCATCCTGGTGGTGAAGGGCGAACTCGATGTCGGCGTGCTGATCGGCGCCAATATCATGGCGGCGCGGGCCCTGCAGCCGATCAGCAAGTTCTCGCAGCTCGGCGCCAGTTTCGCCAAGGCGCGGCAATCGCTGGAGATGTTCCAGAAACTCATGCAGGCGCCGCTGGAGCCGGCCAGCGGTTCGGCGCTGCGGGAATACTCGGGCGCGGTCGAATTGCGTGACGTCGCCTTCTCCTTCCCCGGCGCCGCGACGCCGATGTTCGAATCCGTTAATCTCAACCTGGCACCGGGCTCGGTGCTGGTGGTGACCGGCGCCAACGGGTCCGGCAAGACGACCTTTGCGCGCCTCGTCATGGGGTTGCTGGATCCGTCACGCGGCCAGGTGCTGGTCGATGGGCTCGATTTGAAGCAGGTCGCGCCCGAATGGTGGCGCCGCCAGGTCATTTATCTGCCGCAGGAACCGGCGCTGTTGAACGGCACCATCGCCGACAACCTGCGCATCAACAATCCGGAAATCAGCGAAGCCGAGATGAACCAGATCATCGACCAATGCGGCCTCCGGCGTTTCCTGGACGAGAGCGCGGAGGGCTACGACACCCAGGTGGTCGAGAACGGCTGGCGCCTGTCTGAAGGGATTCGACGGCGCATCGCGCTCGCCCGGGCGCTGACGACGAAGGGCATGTTGGTGCTCATCGATGAGCCCACTGAAAGCCTCGATGCCGAGGGCGCCAGGGCGGTGCACCAGATCCTTGCCAGCTTGGCCAAGGCCGGCCGGACCATCATCATCATGTCGCACGATCCGAATATCGTGAAGGGGCGTCATGGGGTTCTCGACCTGAACGAAAAACCGACACCGACGCTGCGCTTCGGTGGCGACCCGGCGGAGAAGGAGGCAGGCCCTCCGATGCCCGAACCCGCCGAGGACGAAGTTGCATCTTCGTCAGTAGCGCCGGCCGAGCCCGCGGTGGAAGCCGATGCGCCCGCCGCCGAGGAAAAGGCGGCTGACGGCGCCGATGACGATGCGATGACAGTGGACAAGGTCACCCAGCGCTATGCCGTGGTCAACGGCAAGGCGGGTGCGGATTGACTGCCATGCCGGCCACGGTAACGGCGCCGTCCGAGCGTGTGCCGCGTTCGGCGCACCTGACGTTCGGGTTGTGCACGGCCGCCGTGATCGCATTCCTCGCCTGGGCGGCGCTGGCACCATTGGATATCGTCTCCATGGCCACTGGCGAGGTCATCCCGTCGACACAGGTGAAGACGGTGCAGCACCTGGAAGGCGGGATTATCCGCGAGATCAATGTGCGCGAGGGCGAGGCCGTTACCAAGGGGCAGGTTCTGGTGGTTCTGGAACCGACCGCCAGCGGCGCCGATGTGGGCGAACTGCGGGTCCGGCTGATGTCGCTGCGTATCGACGAGGTACGCATCGATGCCCTGATCAGAGGCTTGGCCCTTCCGAAATTTCCGCCGGAACTCCGGGCCGAGGCGCCGGCGCTGGTCGAACAGGCAGTGCAGCAATACAAGACCCAGATGGCACGCCACAAAAGCGAACTGGCCCGCCAACAGGCCGCCATCGTGCAGCGTGAGCAGGAAATCACGGAGATTTCGTCGCGCATCGGCAATCAACGCAAAAGCCTGAAGCTGGTCAAGGAACAGATCAGCATCAGCGAGGACCTGCTGCGCGATAACCTGACCAACCGGTTCCGCCATCTCGACCTGTTGAAGGAATCCCGACAGTTGGAAGGCGGTATCGAAGGCGATACCTCCGCCCTGGCGCGCGCCCGTTCGGCCCTGCGCGAGGCCAACGCCGACCTGCTCAACATCAAAAGCGTGTTCGCCGACGAAAACCAGAAAGCGCTGAACGAGGTGCGCATCACCTTGGGCGAGCTAAGGGAACGGGTGAAGAAGTTCGAGGACAGCCTGGCCCGCACCACCGTGCGCTCGCCGGTGGACGGCATCGTCAAGACCCTGCACGTCGTCACCGTCGGCGGCGTCATCCGGCCGGGCGATCCCATCGCCGAACTGGTGCCGGGCGGTGACAAGCTGATCATCGAGGCGAAGCTGCCGACCAGCGATATCGGCTACGTGGCGCCGGGCCAGCACGCGGTGGTGAAATTGGCGTCCGCCGACGCGGCCAGGTTCCGGGGGCTCGACGGTACGGTGGTCAGCATCAGCCCCGATACCCTGATGACGCCGGACGGCATGCCCTTCTACCGGGTGCGGATCGTTACCGACAAAGGCTATTTCGAGCGCGGCGCACAGCGCTACAACCTGTTTCCCGGCATGCAGATGGCGGTCAGCATCATCACCGGCGACCGCACGGTGCTGGAATACGTACTTGGACCGACCTGGAGTTCGCTCAGCGACGCCAACCGCGAACGCTGAGGCTTTCGGCTATTTTTCTTCGTTGTCGCCGGCGGCGGGTTCGCCGATGGCATCGCCGTCGGTCGCCGCCTGTGCTTGCTGCATCTTGTCGCGAATTTCGTTGGCGGCGTTGACGATGCCCTGCATGACGTTCTGCATCTGATTGGCCGGGATCAAGAGCCGAACGGTATCGTGCACGTTGTTTTCGGCCTCCTGCTCGGCGAATGTGATCCGGAACACGCCATTGGCGTGCGAGACGTTGCTGATCAGATCGACGAAATATTCCGGTGCCCGTTGGTCGCTCACTTGAGACCTCCTACCTACTTGAACCCACAGCCATGATAGGGAACCCGGGGCGTAAAAACAAAGGCTACGGCGCCCTCGCTTCCGCCGCCGGTGTGGCTATAATCGCTGTCATGATCATCGCTCAACTCACCGATACCCATATCCGCGCGCCCGGCCGCCTTGCCTACGGCAAGGTCGATACGTCGGCCTACCTGGCCGCTGCGGTCGATCATCTGAACGGCATCAAGGACCGGCCCGACGTGACCGTGGTGAGCGGCGACATATGCGATTTCGGCCAACCCGAGGAATACCGCTCGGCGCGGGCGCTGCTGGACGGATTGCGGATGCCTTATTACGTCATCCCCGGAAACCATGACCGCCCGGATGCCATGCGCGAGGTTTTCGACGATCATGCCTATCTGCCCGCGTCGGGGTTCCTTTGCTATGCCGTCGAGGATTTTCCGGTTCGGTTGATCGGCCTCGACACCACCATGCCCGGCGAGCCCGGCGGCGCCATCTGCGAGGCACGGCGGCAGTGGCTCTCGGACATGCTGGAGCGCGACCGCGACCGTCCGACCTTGATTTTCATGCATCATCCGCCGTTCCATACCGGCATCCGCCATATGGACGTGCAGAACTGCGCCGGAGGCGTCGAACTGGGTGAACTGCTGGAGAGCCACAGCCAGGTGCAGTTGCTGCTTTGCGGGCACGTGCACCGAGACATCTCCGTCGCCTGGCACGGCAAGGTCGCCGCGATCGGGCCGAGCCCGGCGCATGCAGTCAGCCTCGATCTCGATCCCGCCGGCGAGCCGGCCTACCACCTTGAGCCGCCGGCCTGCCGATTGGTTCACCTGACGGGCGAGGGCCGGCTGGTGGCGCATCTCTCGTATATCGGTGATTTCGATGGGCCGAACCCATTTTTCGACGATTCCGGCGGGTTTTTGAGCTGATTTCGCCGTTGCGCCCCAGGCAAAACTGAATTTCCTTGAAGAAACCGGCGCCTTCCATCACTTTCCCGCCCGAAGCGTAGATTCCACCAGCGGAGAGTGTGAAACCGATGTCCGACATGGTTCAAAGGGGCAATCTTCAGGTTGCCAGCGAGCTGCTCGAATTCGTCAATAACGAGGCCCTGAACGGTACCGGGATCTCCCCGGACGCCTTCTGGTCGGCGATGGATGCCGTGGTTCATGACTTGGCGCCAAAGAACCGCGCGCTGCTGGCCAAGCGCGACGCGATCCAGGCGCAGATCGACCAGTGGTACAAGGACCGCAAGGGCCAAGACCCGGACCTCGAAGCCGACAAGGCGTTCTTGAAGGAGATCGGTTACCTGGTTCCCGAAGGCCCGGACTTTTCCGTCGAGACCGAATTCGTGGACGAGGAAATCGCCCATATTCCGGGACCGCAATTGGTGGTTCCCGTGACCATCGCCCGCTATGCGTTGAACGCCGCCAATGCCCGCTGGGGCAGCCTCTACGATGCGCTTTACGGCACCGACGCCGTTTCCGAAGAAGGCGGCGCCGAGCGGGCCGGCGGCTACAACCCGAAACGCGGCGAGAAGGTCATCGCCTGGGGCCGCAAATTGCTGGACGACGCCGCGCCGCTGGCCCAGGGGTCGCACGCCGACGCCACCGCCTATGCGGTCAACGACGGTCACCTGGCGGTAACGCTCGCCAACGGCAGCGTCGCCAAGCTTGCCGATGACGCGCAGTTCGTCGGCTTCCAGGGTGATGCCGCTTCACCGTCGTCGGTTTTGCTCATCAACCATGGCCTCCACATCGATATCCGCATCGACCGCAACCATCCGATCGGCGCCGGTGACGGCGCCGGCATCGCCGACATCGTGCTGGAATCGGCGGTGACGACGATCATCGATTTGGAAGACTCGGTCGCCTGCGTCGATGCCGCCGACAAGGTGCTGGCCTATCGAAACTGGCTCGGCCTGATGAACGGCGGCCTCAAGGACACCTTCGAAAAAGGCGGCAAGACGGTCGAGCGCACGCTCAACCCCGACCGGGTCTACACCGCGCCCTTCGGCGGCCAACTGACGCTGCACGGCCGCAGCCTGATGCTGGTGCGCAACGTCGGCGCGGTGATCACCACCAACGCCATTTTGGACAAGGATGGCGCCGAAGTGCCGGAAGAAATCATGGACGCCATGATCTCCAACCTGATCGCCATGCACGACCTGAAGAAGCTGGGTTCCGTTTCCAATAGCCGCGCCGGCTCGGTCTACATCGTCAAACCGAAGATGCATGGGCCGGAAGAAGTCGCCTTCGCGAACGAACTGTTCGGGCGCGTCGAGGCGGCGCTGGGTCTCCAAAGCAACACCATCAAGATGGGCATCATGGATGAGGAACGGCGCACCACCGTGAACCTCAAGGAGTGCATCCGCGCCGCCAAGGGCCGCGTGGTCTTCATCAACACCGGCTTCCTCGACCGTACCGGCGACGAGATCCACACCGCAATGGAGGCGGGTCCCGTGGTGCGCAAGAACGACGTCAAGTCGACGCCCTGGATTCTCGCCTATGAGGACTGGAACGTCGACATCGGCCTGCATTGCGGGCTCGAGGGCCGCGCCCAGATCGGCAAGGGCATGTGGGCCATGCCGGACATGATGGCGGCGATGCTGGAAGCCAAGATCGCGCATCCCGAGGCCGGCGCCAATACCGCCTGGGTGCCGTCGCCGACGGCCGCCACCCTGCACGCCACCCACTATCACCGCGTCGATGTGCTGGCCCGCCAGGACGCCATCAAGACCCGCGACCGCGCCAGCCTGGATGCGATCCTGACCATTCCCATGGCCGACCGTCCGAATTGGTCGGAGGACGAGATCCAGCAGGAATTGGACAACAACGCGCAGGGCATCCTGGGTTACGTGGTGCGCTGGATCGACAGCGGCATCGGCTGCTCAAAGGTGCCGGACATCAACGACATCGGCCTGATGGAAGACCGCGCGACGCTGCGTATCTCCAGCCAGCACATCGCCAATTGGCTGTTGCACGGGGTCTGCACCGAAGATCAGGTGATGGCCACCATGAAGCGCATGGCCGAAGTGGTCGACCGTCAGAATGCCGGCGATCCGGGCTACCGCAACATGGCGCCGAACTTCGACGACAGCGTCGCCTTCCATGCCGCCTGCGACCTGGTGTTCAAGGGCCGCGAACAGCCGAACGGTTACACCGAACCGGTGCTGCACGCACGCCGCCGCGAAGCCAAGGCCAAATACGGCGCTTAAAGCAGGCCGAAATCGGCGAGTTGGCGCGCCAGCGCGTCTTCGCCCGTGTATTGATGGGTGAAAAGACCGGCCTCGGCCGCGCCCATGAGATACCCCGCGTCATCGTCGATGAAGAGCGCGCTTTCGGGTTTGCCGCCGACGCGCTCCAGCACCGCCAGAAAGGCGCGCGGGTCTGGCTTGGCGAGACCGAGTTCCCAGGAAAAAAACAGCCGTTCGCCGAATAGCGCCGCCGCTTCGGGGAAGATGTCGGACATCCGCTCTCGCATTAAGGGGCCATTGTTGGTGAGCGCCGCCAGCGTGGCCTTTTTGCCGGCGCGCCCCGCCATCTCCAGGACCGCCGGACGCGGCGTCATGCCGGCCCGGCGCGCAGCGGCCCATTCGGCGGCGGTGATGGTGCGGCCGAGCCGCCGGTTGGTCTCCGCCAGATAGCTCTCGGCGTCGAATTCGCCGGCATCGGCGCGTTCGTCGAAGCCCGAATCCCAGATGGCGGCAACGATGGCGGCCGGTTCCAGTCCCGTCGCCGCGGCCATGCGGGCGATGCGCGCGTCGCGATCGTAATCGCAGAGCACGTCATCGACGTCGAAGATTACGGTCTCGATGCGGTGGCTTGGCATTCGTCGATCCATTCGGTCAGGATGTCGCCCAGGATATCCGGATGCTCAAGCGGCGTCATGTGGCCGCCGTCCTCGATGATGCGGAACCGCGCGCCGGGGATACCATCCGCCAGCGCGCGCGATTCATCGAGGCTGCGCAGCCGGTCGTGGCGGGCGAACAGAACGAGAGCCGGGCAGGCGATGTCGGCCAGTTCAAGGTGGCCGTCATCGCGGACCAGGGCCAATTGCCGCAGGAACACATCCTTGCCGAGACCGAGCGCCATCTCCTGGATACGGTTCAGCAGCGCCGTGTCGTCGGCGCGAGTTTCATGCACCGAGCGTGTCAGGTTGCTTTTGGTGACACCGTTGTAGGGCCGGTCCGCCAGCATCCGGATCATGTCCTGACGGCGGCTGATATCCGACGCCGTCGTGCCCCGCGCCGAGGTGTTGATCAAGACCAGCGAGCGGACGCGCTCGGGTTGGGTGAGCGCGATCTCGCGCGCCGCGAAGCCGCCCATGGAAAAGCCGCAGAGATGAAAGCGGGCCGGCGCATCGGCGAGCACCTGCGCCGCCATTTCGGGGATCGTCGCACCCTTGGACAGATCGCCGAAGACCGGTTCCACGTGCCGGCGCAGCTTCGGCACCATCAGGTCCCAAAGCCGGTGATCGCACATCATCCCCGGCAGCAAAAGGAGATGCGGTTTCTCGGGCGTGGCGTCAGCCAAGGTGCTCCTGCAGGCGCGGCATCATTTCAACGAAGTTGCAGGGCTTGTGGCGGATGTCGAGTTGATCTTTGAGGATCTCGTCCCAGCCGTCCTTGCACGCACCCGGCGAACCGGGCAGTGCGAACAGGTAGGTGCCACCGGCCACCCCGGCGCAGGCGCGCGACTGGATGGTGGAGGTCTTGATCTTCTGATAGCTGACCCAGCGGAACAGTTCGCCGAAGCCCGGGATTTCCTTTTCCCAAACGGCGGCGAAGGCTTCCGGCGTGACGTCGCGGCCGGTGACCCCGGTGCCGCCGGTGGCGATGACCACGTCGACGTTCGTATCGGCGATCCAGGTTTTCAGCTGTTCCGAAATCGCCGCCACCTCGTCCTTGACGATGGTGCGGGCGGCGAGCTTGTGGCCGGCGGCCTCAAGGCGTTCGACCAGGGTGTCGCCGGACCGGTCGTCTTCCGGCGTGCGGCTGTCGGAAACCGTCAGGATGGCGATGTTGACGGGCAGGAACTCGGTTTTACTGGCGTGACCCATGGGATTGCGCGACCTCCTCGGAATCGGGACCAAGCGCGGTATACACCGGGCGCTGGCCCGCCGCAATGGCGTCGAGGGACGGCGTCTCCTGGCCCAGGCGGTCGCGATAAATCCAGAGATTGGCAAGCACGCGCTCGATAAACTGCCGGGTTTCGCGGCTCGGCAGGCTTTCGATCAGGAACAGCGGGTCATCCAGGTCGTCGGTGCGCTTGCGCCATTTGTTCAGGTTTCCCGGACCGCCGTTCCAGGCCGCCGCCATCAGGAAAAGGTCGCCCTGGATCTTGCCGTCGGTGAGCAGCATTTCGATGTAGCGCTGCCCCAGCGTCAGGTTGATGTCGGGCTGATAGAGCTTGGAGCGCGAACGGTACTTGATGCCCTTGGAGCGCGCGACGAAGCGCGCCGTGCCGGGCATCAACTGCATCAGCCCGCGCGCCCCGGCCCAACTCTTGGCCTTGGGGTTGAAGCGTGATTCCTGGCGGATCAGGGCATAGATCAGGGCACGGTCGACGCGAAATCCCTCGGCCGGCACATAGGCCGGGATCGGATAGGCGGCACCGTCGTAACCACCGCCGCTCGGATAGAGCTTGGCGTCCAGGCGCACCGCCAGGCTTGCCATGTTGCCCTGCGCGGCCAAGGCCAGGATGCCATTGGCAAGGTGTTCGTCGGCACCACGGGCGAGTTCCTTCATCTCGCGTTCGGCGGAATTGATTTCGCCCACCTGCAACAGCGCCATGGCGCGCTTACCCCGCGGCCGCGACAAAAGCGCGTCCTGGGTGCCGCCCTGCAGCGGCGGCGGCGTCCATTGGAAGGCCATGGACTTGCCGAGAATGCGTCCGGCCAGAAGCCCATAGAAGGTACGGGGATAGGCGGCGGCGCGCTCGAGCCAAGGATTGACCTGATCGGGGCGGCGGTTGACCAGATGCGCCCGTGCCGCCCAAAAGGCGGCGCCGGCATGAAACCAGTCCGCGCCGGTGGAATGGCGGGCGGCCTCCTCGAAGTGGTGCGCCGCCACGTCCTTGCGCCCGAGCCGCCACGACGCCAGCCCGGCGGTCCAATGCGCCTCGGGGATCAGGCGGCCGGAGCGGTCGGCGGCCTTGCCGGCCCAGTCGAGCGCCCACTTGTCGTGGCCATCGGTGAAATAGGCGAATCCGAGGCGTGCCGCGAGTTTGTCGAACTCGGCGGGGCTCAATAGCCGCATGGCGTCCTTGGTTTGCAGCGCGCGCTTGGCGCTGAGGGTGTGTCCGCGGCGCAGGGCCCGGCGCACATGGGCCTGCAGATGCCGCGCCTTGGAGCGGTCGGTGCGGGTCAGGCTCTTGGATGGGATCCGGCGCGTGGAGGTGGTCTTGGAACGGCTCTCCGCCGGCGCCTTGACGCGCAGCGGCGCCTGCGGCATGCGCCAGTTGGCGGGCTTGCGCCTAAGCGCCAGCTTGTAGAGCCGGCCGGCCTGCGGATGGTCGGCATAGGCGGCCAGCCAGTCACGCAGTTCCTTGTAGCGCGAGCGGTATTTGGTCGGGTGCAGGAAGCGCTGCGCCTTGACGTGCCCGAGCAACAGCGGATCGGAGAGCCGCTCGATGAGCTTGTCGGCGCGCTTCCACTCACCGTCGTCCTGAATGCGGAAAATCTCGCGATAGAGCTCGGCGTCGGCCTCGCTCAGGACATCGGGCGATGCCGCATGGACGCTGGCGCCGGAGAAAGCCATGCCGGCGGCAAGCAAAGCGACGGCGGCCAGATTCCGCCCATGGGAGACCAGGCAAAGAAACAAACGAATCACACCCCTCAAAAGCTATGGTTCTGTATAATGGATCGCCCCGACTCGGGCAATATATCTGACCAATTCAGCGACACTTATACCATATTTCGTGAATTTGGTGAAAATTTCACCACTAGATGTCGATCAATGCCCGGTTTCGTCCAACTTCTTGCGGATCAGCCTGAGGTCGTTCCAGGCGGCGCGCTTCTGGATCGGTGTGCGCAGCAGGTAGGCCGGGTGGAACATCGGCGTCGCCGGAATCGGGTGCGACATGCGCGGCGTCTCGAAGCTGAACCATTTTCCCCTGAGCCGGCCGATGCCCTGGGTCTCGCCCAGGAGCGACTTAGCCGCCGGGCCGCCCAAGGGCACGAGCACGTCGGGATCGACCAGTTCGATCAACCGCTCGACGAAGGGCATGCAGGTGGCGGTCTCCTGCGGGGTCGGCGTGCGGTTGCCGGGCGGGCGCCAGAACACGGTGTTGGAGATCAGCACGTCTGGGCGCTGTAATCCGATGGAAGCCAGCATCTTGTCCAGCAGTCGGCCGCTCGGGCCGACGAAGGGAAGGCCCTGGCGGTCTTCCTCGGCACCCGGGCCCTCGCCGATGAACAGAAGCCGCGCATCCGGGTTGCCGTCGACGAACACAAGATTGGTGGCGGTTTTCTTGAGTCCGCAGCCGTCGAAGGTCTCGAGCGCGGTGCGCAGGTCGTCGATGCTGTTCGCGGCGGCGGCCAGTTCGACGGCGGTCTTGACCGACTGGTCGTTGCTGGGCGGCATCGGCGCCGGGGTGGCCGGCAACCGAGGCGGCGGTTGCGGTTGGGACCGGGGCGCCGGATCGACTGCCGCGTCCGGGACCGGTGCGGGTTCCGGCATGGCGGGCGCTGTCTCCACCGCGAAGCGGTCGACGGCGTCGGTGGCGATGGTCTCATCGACCCCCACGAGTTGATGCCATGCCAGGATGGCGCGGGCCTGTGCCGTGGGGATCGGAACGGGTGCATTCATGTGGCCAGGGTAGCAATCCGCCGGCCCACCGGTCCAGCCCGAAGGGCGGCAAGATTTCCACATGAACCGCCGGATGGCCTATGATACAAAACGCGGTCGCAATCGGAAGGGCAACAAGGGGATCGAAAACGATGACGGATCAGGCGGTCGAACGGGAATCGATGGAATTCGACGTGGTGATCGTCGGCGGCGGGCCGTCCGGGCTCAGCGCCGCGATCCGCCTCATGCAGCTTGCCGCCGCGAACGAGCGTGAAATCGGCGTCTGCGTGGTCGAGAAAGGCTCCGAGATCGGTGCCCATATCCTGTCCGGCGCAGTCATCGACCCGATTGCCTTGAACGAATTGATCCCCGAATGGAAAGACCAGGGTGCCCCCATCGGCGTGCCGGTGACCAGCAACCAGCATTGGGTGCTGACGGAAACCGGCAAGCGCGAGATGCCGCATTTCGCCATGCCGCCGATGCTCAGCAATGACGGCTGCTACACGCTGTCGCTCGGAAACTTCACCCGCTGGCTGGGCGAGCAGGCGGAGGCGCTCGGCGTCGAGGTCTATCCCGGCTTCGCCGCCGCCGAAGTGCTGTTCAACGAGGACGGTTCGGTCAAGGGCATTGCCACCGGCGACATGGGCCGCGGCCGCGACGGCGAGCCCGGACCCAATTTCGAGCCAGGCGTCGAGTTGCACGCCAAGTATACCTTCTTTGCCGAGGGCGTGCGCGGCAGCCTGTCGAAGTCGCTGATCGATCGGTTCGGCCTGCGCGAAGGCCGCCAGCCGCAGACCTACGGCATCGGCATCAAGGAACTGTGGGACGTGGACCCGGAAAAGCACCAGGAGGGCACCGTCATCCACACCCAGGGCTGGCCGCTTGGCGACGTGGTCGGTGGCGGCTTCATCTATCATCAAGAGAACAACCAGATCGCCATCGGATTCGTCACCACGCTGGACTACGAGAATCCGTACCTCTCCCCCTACGACGAGATGCAGCGCTTCAAGACCCATCCGGCAATTCGCCCCATGCTGGAAGGTGGCCGCCGCGTCGCCTACGGCGCGCGCGCCATCAACGAGGGCGGCCTGCAGTCGGTGCCGAAGCTGACCGTTCCGGGCGCCTGCCTGATCGGCTGCTCCGCCGGATTCGTCAACGTGCCGCGCATCAAAGGCACTCACAATGCCATGAAAACCGGCATGCTGGCCGCCGAACAGGCGTTCGCCGCGCTCGGCGAGGGCCGTGCCCACGACGAGCTCACCGGCTACGAACCGGCGTTCCGCGCGTCCTGGGTTCACAAGGACCTGCACCGGGTGCGCAACGCCCGCCCGGCGCTGACCAAGTTCGGCGTCAAGCTGGGCACGCTCTATGCCGGCCTCGACATGTGGCTCAACAATCTTGGCCTCGGGTTCCTGCTGCCCTGGACGCTCGGCCACCACGAGGATCACAAGCAACTGCGCCCGGCCGCCGAGATGCCCAAGATCGACTACCCCAAGCCCGACGGCGTGATCACCTTCGACAAGCTGACCAACGTCTCGTTCTCGGCCACCAACCACGAGGAAGACCAGCCCATTCACCTGCAGCTCAAGGACGCGAGCGTGCCGGTGAACACCAACCTGGGTGTCTACGACGGACCGGAAAACCGCTTCTGCCCGGCCGGTGTCTATGAATACGTGGACGACGAGGAGCAGGGCGGCGGCGCCAAGCGGCTGCAGATCAACGCCCAGAACTGCGTTCACTGCAAGACCTGCGACATCAAGGATCCGACCCAGAACATCAACTGGGTTGTGCCGGAAGGCGGCGGCGGCCCCAACTATCCGAACATGTAGGCCGGTCGATGGCGGACACCTGTACCTTCGAGCACGTCTGGGACGTGGTCATCGAGGCGCCGGCGGAGGCCGTCTACGACTACGTCACCAATCCTCACTCCTGGCCCGAGTGGCTGGCAGCGTCGCACCATATCGACAGTCCCGACCGGCCGCTCGTGGCAGGTGAGCGGTTCCTCGAACGCTGGCACACCCGCAAGGGCGAGGCGGTGCTGAACTGGATCATCACCGAGAGTGACCGGCCGCGCCTGTGGATCGGTGAGACCGGCACCGAGTTTCTCGGTCCGATCGTCGTTCGTTACGATTTCGAGGCGGTGGCGGGAGGCACGCGCTACGTGCGCACCGTGACCAACCCGGCGCGGCCGAAACCGGCAACGGCGGAAATGGCCGCGCGCATGGACGAGGAGGCGGCGCTCGGGCTCGCCAACATCAAGCGGATCGTCGAGGAGCGGGTTTCGGCCGGCTCCGGTTAAACGACGGCGGCGATCCTGACCAGCGTGTCCAGGACTTCGCTGGCCTGGGCCGTCGGGATATGCGCCTCGGCGGAAACGGCTTTCAGCAAGGCCTGCTTGTCCATCATCACGTCGATGGTGCCGTGCTCGGCGGTCAGGCCGCAGTTGCCGTCGCGCGCGGCCTCGGCAAGGGCCTTGGAAACGACACCGACGACTTCCGCCGCCGTTTCCCGCGGCACATTGGATTCGTTCGCCAGGGTTTCAGTCAGTGCTTGCAGTTTCATCGTCACGGTTTCTTTTTGTTTCGGGCGTATGATTGTCCGGGTTTTCGTCCCGCCGGAAGCGTGGTCGCGTTTGCCGACGTGGAAACGGCCGGCAATCTAGCAGACTTTTATGATGTGAACATTACCGAATATGCCATGGCTGTGAACGGCGATGACAATTTTCGCGGCCGGCAAAGAACCGTTAGAACCGGCGGTCGGGCTCGGCTAGACTGGCGGCTGCCATGAAACATAGCTTGCAACTCAACACCATGATGTCGCCGCTTCGCCGCACCTCCACGGCGCTCGTTCTCGCGCTTGGGGTGGTTCTGGGAAACAGCGGTCCAGCGGCTGCCAAGGACGCCGGCGGCGCCAGCGCCGTAGCCGGGTCATCGGCCATCGGCAACTACTTGGCCGGACGCCACGCGCAATCCAGCCACGACATTCAGTCTGCGCTGGTGTTCCTCAATGCGGCGCTCGGGGCTATGCCGGACGCGCCCGATCTTAAGCGGCGCACCTTCATCCTGCTGGTGATCGAGGGTCGCATCGCCGAATCGTTGACGCTGGCGCGGGAACTCCTGGACGAAAACCCGAAGTCGCCGATCGCCAACCTCACGCTCGCTGTGGCAGCGCTCGCCAAGGGCGACCACGCGGGCGTCACCAAGCGTTTCGCCGACGCCTCCGAGCGGGGGCTCAACAGTTTCACCGGCCCCTTGCTCGAGGGTTGGAGCCTGGCCGGCAGCGGCAAGGCGGACGCGGCGCTAAAGGCGCTGAGCAAGCTCGACGGCAGTGAAAGCACGCAGGGACTGCACGATGTGCATCGTGCCCTGATGCTCGATTTTCTCGACGATGCGCGCGCCGCCGGCGCCTATCAGAACCTGACGGAGAAAGAACTGATCGGCAGCTTCCGGATCGTCCAGCACCTGGGGCGCTTTTACGAGCGCGCCGGCGAGACGGACAAGGCGCGCGCCGTCTACGACAAGTTCCGCGCCGATCTGCCCGGGACCTCGCTGCTGGATATGGCCGATGCGCGGCTGAAGAGCGGCAAGAAGCCCGGCAAGCTGTTGCGCAACGCCAGCGACGGTGCCGCCGAGGCGCTGTTCTCCATCGCCAATTCGTTGCGCCGCCAGCGCGCCCGCGAGACGGCCCTGGTGCTGGCGCGCCTGGCGCTGCACCTGCGTCCGGATTTTCCCATCGCCCAGATCCTGGTCGCCGATATCCTCGAGGACGACGAGCGTTTCGCCGATTCCAACGCCATCTATGCCGCCGTCGACAAGGCCTCGGCCTATCGGGTGTCGGCCGACATGAGCCGCGCCCAGAACCTGGATTCGCTGGGCCAGACCGACGAGGCCATCGAACTGTACCGCGAGGTGGCGGAACGCCGCAGCCACGATCCGCAGCCCATGACCCTGCTCGGCAACCTGCTGCGCCAGCATGAGCGTTGGGAGGACGCCATCCAGGCCTATACCGACGCCATCAGCCGGGTCGGCATCCTGGAAAAACGCCACTGGCGCATGCTCTATGCGCGCGGCATTGCGCTGGAACGTGCCAAGCGCTGGCCCGAGGCCGAGACGGACTTCCAGAAGGCGCTTGAATTCGAACCCGAACAGCCCTTCGTGCTCAACTACCTGGGCTACTCCTGGATCGACCGCGGCCTGCACCTGGAAAAGGCGCAGCAAATGATCCGCCGCGCCGTCGAACTGCGCCCCAATGACGGCTACATCATCGACAGCCTGGGATGGGGCTACTATCGGCTCGGCAAGTACAAGGAGGCGGTCAAGGAACTGGAGCGCGCCGTCCAGATCCAGCCCGAGGACCCGGTCATCAACGACCACCTGGGTGACGCCTATTGGCGGGTCGGGCGTAAGCTGGAGGCGCATTTCCAGTGGCAGCGCTCGCTGTCGCTGAAGCCGGAAGATGCCGATGCCGTCGAAACCCGGGTGAAGCTGGAGAAGGGTCTGGGTCCGCCGAAAACGGTCACGCCGACGACGACCGAGGAACCGGCCCCGGAGAACGGCAAGGCCTCGCCGGCGCTGAAAAAGATCTGAGTTCCGGCCATGGAAGATGCCCCGGTTGCCGTCTTCGCGCCGGCCAAGGTCAATCTCTACCTGCATGTTACCGGCCGCCGTGCCGATGGTTATCATGAATTGGAAAGCCTGGTGGTGTTCGCCGACATTGGCGATCGCGTCACCGCCGCGCCGGCACCGGAACTGAGCCTCCGGGTGACGGGCCCGCACGGCGCGGGCCTGAGCGCCGGCGGCGACAACCTAGTGTTGCGCGCGGCGGAATCGCTGCGCGCGTGCACCGGGGATCAGGGCGGCGCGGCACTGACGCTGGAAAAGGTGCTGCCGGTGGCGTCCGGCATCGGCGGCGGTTCGGCCGATGCCGCCGCCGCCGTGAAGGCGCTGGTGCGGCTTTGGGGCATTCATCCCGGAGCGTACGACCTGAGCGGTCTTGCCCTCGATCTCGGCGCCGACGTGCCGGTCTGCCTGGCCGGTCGCGCGGCGGTGATGTCCGGCATCGGCGAGCGGCTCGAGTTCGTCGATTTGCCGTCGCCGCTTGCGGCCGTGCTGGTCAATCCCGGCGTGGAGGTCCCGACGCCGGCCGTCTTCAAGGCCCGCGAGGCTGTGTTTTCGGCCCCGTCGGCGGAAGCGCCGCCGGCCGACGCCGAGGCCGTGATGGCCTATCTGGAGGCGCGGCGGAACGACCTGGAAGCGCCGGCGTTGGAACTGGCCCCGGTCGTCGGTGAGGTGCTGGAAGCGCTGCGTGCGATGCGCGATTGCCGGCTTGCGCGGATGTCCGGCAGCGGCGCCACCTGCTTCGGCCTGTTTGCTGACCGCGCGACCGCCGAAGCCGCCGCCAAGGGGCTCTCCGGCGCCCATCCCGGCTGGTGGATCACCCCGGCGATGCTGGGCTGAGCGGGCCGGCCCGAGCCAGCAAGGCCAGTCTTGCGATGGCCGTGAAATCCACTTATGTTGCGCGCGCTGATGGCGTTTTTCGGCGAATGGGGCGTGGCCAAGTGGTTAAGGCACCGGTTTTTGGTATCGGCACTCGGAGGTTCGAATCCTCCCGCCCCAGCCACCGCCCGGACGGTTCCCGAAATCCCTGAGTTGATGTGATTTCCAACTAAGGATGTCAATTCACAGCTTAGCTTGTCAATTTCACAGCTAAGGATGGCGTGAAATTGATTTTCCTGGCCTCGGAAAACGATCATGAACCTGACCTGCCCGGTAGCGGCCGTGTTTGGCACCGCTTCGAAAGCGTGCTGATGACCCAAACCGGACGATATCAGATCAACGCACATGCCAAGGGGAGACGCACAATTGCGACGCGGCCTCGACGGCTTTCAAGGCGCTGGCGAAAGCGACACCGGCGCCACAACGCTGGCGTACCCAATCGTGACCGGCCAGGATGATCCCCGCGGCGAACATTCGCTCATTGACGGGTTTCCCATCAGGCCCCAGCGGGCGCATGGCTTCGTCGACGATGATCCCGGCGCGGTTGATCGGATGGCCGGCATTGTCCAGGTAGTCCGGCCGGAACCATTCGCCGCGGGCTTCGGGTTGCTGCACCGGAATACCAACAAGTGTCTCCCTGATTTCATCGCGGTTGGCGTCAAGACCACCGGACAGGAACCGTCCTGTCGCCAAGATCGCCGCCTCGGCACGGATTTCCACTTCGCCGAAATTGTCTTGGAAAAAGATCGATAAGCCGTCCGGCCGACCTTCCAATCGAGTCGCCTTGTGTTGCGAGACCAATTTCATGCCTTCGCCCGGCAGTGAGTTTTCCAGCGTTTCGCGCAAGCGGATTCCCGGGACGGCAGGCGGCATCGTTGGAATTTCGAACACCGGTACACCGATCAATTGCTGCATGTCCCGCTGGATGCCGAGACTGCCGTGAACACCCAGGATCGCCGGCAGGCCGACACACTCGGCATCGCCCAACATGGCTTTGATTTCCGTGGCTAATCGCCCACGCGTTTCCGGAACTTCCATGGCCCGGGCCATGACCTCGACATAAACCTGGGCGCCGCTGTCCATATCCGGAAAAGCGGCGGTCTCGCCACGCAGGCCAGGCCAAAAGCCGGTCGCATTGACCGTGAACTCGCGTGCGCTGAACCCTTGCAGGCCGATGAAATCGACGATCAGTCCACGCCGCCCGTCCGACACCGCTTCGATGCCATCCAGCATTGTCCGGGGAACGCAAAGGGTCGGCTTCCGGGTTCCGCCGGGGAGCAAGGCCATCAGGTTTCGCTGGCCCGGATCGGTATAGGCCAAACCGGCCTCGGATAGCACCCCGAGCACCTCGTGGAATGCGGCTCCGATATCGGCATCCGAAATTCGGGCGAGCGGGTGATCGGAACCTTGCCGGCGAAGTTCCGCAAGCCCAGCCCACGGGTCATCGATCAACCGCCCGGTCTCGGCGCCCAGGAGGTCGAAATAACCCGTGGTGTACGCCAGCGCCCCGGTATTGCCGATCTGCACGGTGTCCAAGCCGCGGCTGCGGGCGCGGATGGCGGCAGCGAATCCGGCCAAACCGGTACCGATGACGGCGAGCTGGGTTTCGTGGGTGCGTGGCGGTTGCGTCATGGCGCTCACCCGTCGCTGACGTCATCATCGGCAGCCGCCGTGATGTCGAGCCCCATGAGGCCGCAATGGAACGCTTCCGCCAACTCCATTTGCGGCATCTGCTTGCCCCACAAAACCGGCCGTATGCCCTTGAACCGCTCGGACAGGAAGTCCCGGACGTGCAGGCGGCCTTCGATGCCATCGTAGACGCCGCGACTGTAGAGATAAGATGCGACACGCGCACCGCAGAAGGCACCCTGACAAGCACCCTTGCCGACGCGGCTCCTGAGCGCGATGGCGCGAAGCGGCATGTGCGCTTCGTGGCCCGGAGCCGCTTCGAGGATCTCGTCGATTGCGGATCGCGGAACCATCTCGCACTCGCACAGGATCGGATCGGCCATGTCCGCATTCCGATACCAGTGGCGGGGGGCAAATCCGGGGGCGGTCCATCGGGTCGATACGTCCGTCGGCAGTGGTTCCTCTGCCGTCCGACAGGGCGAATCGATCCCCAGGCGCGCAGCCACCAAGTCGCCGGTTTTCTCCGCCATCAACCGGTAAGTGGTGAGCTTGCCGCCGACAAGGCTGGCAAAATTGGAAACGCCCTGGTCTTCATGGTCGAACAGCCGGAACCCGCGGCTCGCCTTGCGGCCGTCGGCGCCGGCATCGGCAACCTGCAACAACGGCCTGACGCCCGAGAAGGCGCGGATGAAACGGGTTTCTTCCAGGCACGGCATCATGGCGGCGGCCTCAGCCAGGATGTGATCGACCTCCGCCGGCGTTGGCCGGATGCCATCGGGGTCCGGCACCTTGTCAGATGTCGTGCCGAGCAGCGATACGGTGCCGCCGGGCACCAGGATGTCGCCGTCGCCGGGCGGGCGCAGGCGGTTGACCACGCGCGCCGCGATGCGTGTGTTGCTGACGATCAGCGTTCCCTTGGCATAGAGGACCTGCACATCCTGGCAGCCGGCCAGACGGGCCACCTTCATGGCCCAGGGGCCGGCGGCGTTGACCACCTGTCTGGCACGGATCAAGACCTCGTCGCCGTTGCGCGTGTCGCGGCAGCGTACGATTTCGATGGCGCCGTTCGCCATGCCGAAATCGACGACTTCGGTATGCGGCAGGTAGGTGCTGTCGGTCAGGTCTTGGGCATGTTTGACGTTGCCGAGCGTCAAGTGAAACGGATCAATGGTGGCGTCCGGGACCGCATAGGCGGCGATGATGCGGGGCGATAGCGAGGGTTCCATCTCCAGGGCCTCGGCCGGTGTCAGCGTGCGGCAGTCGATCCCCGCCTTGGCGCAGAAATCGGGAAAGCGTTCCGCGAACCCCGGGTCGTCACCCTCGACGGCGACGAACAGGCCGCCGCTTTCGTCGATGCAATCGGCGGCGACGCGTTTCAAAATGTCGCTCTCGATGCGGCACTCGGCGGCGGTTTCCCGGTCCGACGATGCGTAACGGCCGCCGCTGTGCAAAAGGCCATGGTTGGCGCCGGACGCGCCGGCATTCAGGTCCTTGCGGTCGACCAACAGGCAGTTGATACCGCGTAGCGCCAAATCGCGCATGACCCCGGTGCCGGTGACCCCGCCGCCAATGACGAGGACATCGGTGTCGTAATTTGCCGATGGAGTTTTGGCTCCGGTGATCATGGTATCGCCCCTATAGTCCGACATTTGCCAGATCGGGCCCCAGGTATTTGCGTTCGTTCTCGCCCAGGATTCCCAGCGACAGGCATATCAGTGACCATAGATGAATGACCCGATAGTGGCCGCCGTAGTGATGGCCGATGTCATCGATCTGCGTGTGGCAGTTGTGGCAGGGGGTAAGCACGTAATCTGCGTCGGTCACGGCGATCTGGTCGAACTTGCGCTTGCCGTAGGCGCGGCGCTGTTCATTCATGCCGGCTTGCAAAAACCCGCCGCCGCCGCCGCAACAATAGTTGCCGCTGCGATTGGGCCGCATGTCGACGAAGTTCTCTTCACCCACCAGTTTCCTTGTGATGTAACGCATGTCTTCGGCGACGGAATTCTCCAGTGACTTGCGCACCAACTGGCACGGGTCCTGGACGGTGAATTTGATTCCTTCTGTATTCCAGTCTGAATTGACAGGGAGCTTTCCTTCGCGGATCCATTGCGCGTAATAGGTGACAAGGCTGGCCATCTCGAAATTGGTCTCGATACCGAACCGTTCCGCGCCTTTCCACATGGTGTAGAAGGAATGGCCGCATTCGGTGTTGAGCCAGACCTTGCAGCCGAGCTCGTTGACCGCCTCGATGCGCTGGCGGACCATCGCTTCCCAGGTGTCGTCGTCGCCGGTGAACATGCAGAAGTTCTCCGCCGCCCAGCCTTTCGATGCATAGGTCCAGTCGGCGCCGACGTAGTCGAAAATCTTCCACAACGGAGCCAGTTCCTCGGGTTCGACGGCGGGTTCGCGCGAGTTCTGGTTGACGAAGAAATAGGCCCCCTTTTTGTCCATGGGCGCCTGCAGGCTTTCGAAGCGCCCGCCCTCTTCGCGCACCTCTTCGGCGATCTCCTCGACGATTTCGACGAAATCATCGGGCATCACGCCCATGGCGCTGGTCGACGCGAACCGCATTTGCGCCTCGCAGGAACGCACGATGCCCTGTGGCTTGCGCTCTTTCGGCCATTGGCCCCGGGCATGGCCAACAAGCACCGAGACGTCGATGTTCATGGGGCAGACGTAGGCGCACCGTCGGCATTGCGTGCAGGTCCAGACCCAGGGCGTGTTGGACAGTTCCTCGTTCATGTCCAGCATCGCCATGCGGATGAAGCGGCGCGGGTCCATTCCGTGCAGTCCGCTCGCCGGGCAGCCGGACGAGCAGAGCCCGCAGGCCAGGCAGGAATCGAAGCTTGCGCCATCCGGCAGCAGGTCGTGCGCCAGGGCCTTGAAATCGATGATCGGGATCGGGACTTGTTCCGCCTCTGCGTTGGCCATGGTTTTCATCCCTCCGGCAAACCGGACTAGAGTGCGATTCTACCCCATATCCCGGTTGCTGAAATTGTCATGGGTCAAGATTGTTTCCCCCGGCTCAGCGTCCGGTGTACGGCGTCGAGCCAACCGTCGTAGCGTTGCCGGCGCCATTCGTCGTCGAAACGCGGAACGAAGCGCTGGTCGAGGCCCCAGGTCTTGGCAAAACCTTCCAGGTCCGGATAGATATCGCGGTGCATGCCGGCCAGGTAGGCGGCGCCGAGCGCCGTCGTCTCCTGCACGCGCGGCCGGTCGACCGGCGCCCCCACGATGTCGGCCAGGAACTGCATGGTCCAGTCGGACACGGTCATGCCGCCGTCGACCCGCAAGGCAGACCCCGAACCCAACCCCGACCAGTCCCCTTTCATCGCTTCCAGCAGGTCGCGGGTCTGGTAACCGACACTTTCCAGCGCCGCGCGGGCCAGTTCCTCGGGCCCCGTCCCGCGTGTCAAACCGAAAAGCGCGCCGCGCGCGTCGGCGTCCCAATAGGGTGCGCCGAGCCCGACGAAGGCCGGCACCAGATAGACGCTTTGGCTGTCGTCCGCCGCCGCCGCCATGCCGCCCGACTGGGCGGCATCTTTCAGGATCTTGAGGCCGTCGCGCAGCCATTGCACCGCCGCGCCGGCAATGAAGATCGAGCCTTCCAGGGCATAGGTCGGTTTGCCGTTCAATTGGTAGGCGATGGTCGACAACAGCCGGTTGTTGGAGCGCACCACGGTGTCGCCGGTATTGAGAACGGCGAAGCAGCCGGTGCCGTAGGTCGATTTGATGTTGCCGGGTTGGAAACAGGCTTGTCCGACGGTCGCTGCCTGCTGGTCGCCGGCGATGCCGCAAACGGGAATCGCGGCACCGAGGAGACCGGCATCGGTGATACCGAAATCGGCGGCGCTATCCTTCACTTCCGGGAGCATCGAGGTGGGGACGCCCAGGGCGTCGCAATTGTCTTCCGACCACGCGCCCTTGTGGATATCGTAGAGCAATGTGCGGCTGGCGTTGGTCGCGTCGGTGGCGTGGACTCGCCCGCCGGTGAGGTGCCAGAGCAGATAGCTGTCGACCGTTCCGAAAGCGAGGCGTCCGGCATTGGCCTGGTCGCGCGCGCCCGCGACGTTGTCGAGGATCCATCTCACCTTGGTGCCGGAGAAGTAGGGGTCGAGGAGCAATCCCGTCGATGCGGCTATCGGTGCTTCCTTGCCCGCGGCCTTCATCTCGTGGCACATGGCGGCCGTGCGCCGATCCTGCCAGACAATGGCGCGGTACACTGGTTTGCCTGTTTCCCGATCCCACACCAGCGTCGTCTCGCGCTGGTTGGTGATGCCGATGGCGGCGATGTCGCCCGGCGCGACGCCGGATTTGGCGATGGCGTCGCGCGCTGTGGAGAGGGTTGTCCGCCAGATGTCGTCGGGTTCGTGTTCGACCCAGCCCGATTGTGGAAAATGCTGTTTGAATTCTTCCTGGGCGACGGCTATCGGGGTATGAGCCGCGTCGAACAGGATCGCGCGCGACGATGTCGTTCCCTGGTCGATGGCGAGAACGTACTCAGACATGTTTCCCTCCCATTTCCATCCGTGTTCGGCGGCGCTCAGTTGACGGCGGTGAAGGCCTCCAGCCAGGCCGAGAGTTCGGTAACTTGTTGGTTGCTCATGTTAAGGCCAAGTTTTGTCCGGCGCCAGAGCACGTCCTCGGCGTTTCGGGCCCATTCGTTGGCGACCAAGTGCTCGAGTTCGCGCTGATGCAGTCCGGCGCCGAAGTCCCGGCCGAGGTCCGCTTCGCTTTTGGCATCGCCAAGAATTTGCGGCGTCTGCGTGCCGTAAGTATCGACGAGGCGCGCCAGGAGTTTCGCGTCAATGCCCGGAAAGGCTTTGAGCATTTCCGCAAGCAGCGCCGGTTTGCCGTCGAGGGCAATCGCGCCGCCCGGCAGGCTGGCGCCCTTCGTCCAGGGTTCCCCCATGGCCGGAAGAAACGGATTGAGCTTTCTCAGCACGTTTTCCGCCAGTAGCCGATACGTCGTGATCTTGCCGCCGAAAACATTAACCACCGGTGGGGTCGTATCGCCGCCGTCCAATTCCAGGACGTAGTCGCGGGTCGCTTTCTGGGCCTCGGAAGCCCCGTCATCGTAGAGCGGTCGAATGCCTGAATAGGACCAGACAATCTGATCCGGTGAGAGCGGTACGGAAAAGTACTCGCCGACCGTGCGACAGAGGTAGTCGATCTCGGACGCGTCGGCGTGGGCGTCTTCCGGGCGGTCGGTGAAGTCGACATCGGTGGTGCCGATCAGCGTAAATTGACCTTGGTAGGGAATGGCGAAAACGATGCGCTTGTCCGAGTTCTGAAAGATATAGGCGCGCTCGTGATCGAACATGCGTGGGACCACGATATGGCTCCCCTTAACCAGCCGGATGCGGCCGCGGCTCGATGCGCCGATGCGCTCGGTGACGACCGACCCGATCCAGGGGCCGGTGGCGTTGACAAGGGCGCGGGCGCGGATGGTCTCCCGTTGGCCGGTGGCCTTGTCGACGGTATCGACCTGCCAGAGGCCTTCCTGGCGCTTAGCTGCCGTAACCTCGGTCCGTGTGGCAATCGTGGCGCCCTTGTCCGCCGCGTCGCGGGCATTGAGCACGACCAGTCGGGCGTCGTCGACCCAGCAATCCGAATATTCGAACGCTTTGGAGAACCCGTCCCGCAGAGGCCGGCCGGCGGGGTCCTCCTTGAGATCCAGGGAGCGGCAGCCGGGGAGCCTTTTGCGTCCGCCCAGGTGGTCGTACAGAAACAACCCCAGTCTAATTAGCCACGCCGGACGCAGGCCTTTCGAATACGGCAATACGAAGCGCAGCGGGTGAATGATGTGCGGCGCCATGGCCCAAAGCACCTCGCGCTCGCTCAACGATTCACGTACCAGGCCGAACTCGTAGTGCTCCAGATAGCGCAGGCCGCCGTGGATCAGCTTGGTCGACGCTGACGAGGTGCCGAAGGCGAGGTCGTCTTTTTCCGCTAGGTAAACAGAGAGTCCGCGACCCGCGGCATCGCGGGCAATGCCGCAGCCGTTCACGCCACCGCCGATGATGGCGATATCGTAGATGCGGTCGTTCAAGAATCGCTCTCCCTGTGTTGCGCACGGTCATCAATGCCGTGTTGCCATCGAACTTTATGGGAAGAAAAACGAATGGACAACGAAAATAAACGAAACTGCACGAGCGACTATGTGTTTTCAGCAATAATCAACCGCACATTGTTTTCCTGGCAAATGGCGGCGATCTCGGGCGATACGGGTTGATCGGTGACGAAAGTTGCGAGTTGCGAAATGTGGCCGATCCGAACCGGTGCCGACCTTTCGAACTTGGTGCTGTCGGCAACCAAGATCGTGTGGCGGGCGTTCTCGATGATCGCCTGGGCCGCCTTGACCTCACGGTAGTCGTAGTCGAGCAGGGAGCCGTCCTCGTCGATCGCCGAGGTGCCGATCACGGCATAGTCCATTTTGAACTGACGTATGAAGTCCACGGTCGCCTCACCGACGACGCCGCCGTCACTCGGGCGAACCACGCCGCCGGAAACGATCAGTTCGATCTCGGGCATGCCACGAAGAATGTTGACCACGTTGATGTTGTTGGTAATGACCAATATCCCTTGTTTTCCGCGCAATGCGCTGGCGACTTGCTCGGTTGTCGTGCCGATATTGATAAGCAGCGAGCTGTTGTTCGGGATGAGCGCCGCCGCCGCCGCGCCGATCTTATGCTTCTCGTCCGCGGCCAAGGTGCGCCGCGCTTCGTAGGCGAAGTTGGTAACGCCCGAGGAAAGAATGGCGCCGCCATGGACACGTTGCAGGACGCCGTGGTCGCAAAGTTCGTTGAGATCCCTGCGGATGGTTTGCGGCGTAACGCCAAACTGCGCCGCCAGCTCTTCGACCTCGACCCGCCCCTGCATTCGAGCGTACTCGACAATGTCATGCTGTCTCGGCGATGCGGGTTTCATGTCGTTTTCTTCCTTCGTTCAAGGCGCCTCAACGGAAACTCCATGGTGTCCGATACATATATCATTGGCCAGCCAATGAACAGATGGCTTCACTACCTTGCGTAAAATTTCGATTGACGTTCGTTTTCGTTCGGTTGATAGTCTGCAAGGGTTTAAATCATCATATAAGGGAGGCCCTCACGATGAAGACGAGAATGCTCGCGGCCTGTGCCGCTGCCGCGCTTCTTATGTCTGCCGGCGTTAGCCAGGCCGGCATGGATGAAGCGAAGAAGTGGATCGATGGCGAATTCCAGCCTTCGAGCCTATCCAAAGCCGATCAAATGAAAGAGATGGAGTGGTTCATCAAGGCGGCCGCTCCCTTCAAGGGCATGGAGATCAATGTTCTCTCGGAAACCATTCCGACGCATGAGTACGAATCCAAGACCCTGACCAAGGCGTTCGAGGAAATCACCGGCATCAAAGTCAACCACCAGCTGCTCGGCGAAGGCGAAGTCGTGCAGGCGGTGCAGACCCAGATGCAGACCAAGCGCAATCTCTATGACGCCTACATCAACGATTCCGACCTGATCGGAACCCACTCGCGTCTGCAGCTGGCGGTCAACCTCTCCGACTTCATGGCCGGCGAAGGCAAGGACGTTACCAATCCGATGCTCGACGTCGATGATTTCATCGGCAAGTCGTTCACCACCGGTCCCGACGGCAAGCTCTATCAGTTGCCCGATCAGCAGTTCGCAAACCTCTATTGGTTCCGCAAGGACTGGTTCGATCGCCCGGACCTGAAAGCCAAGTTCAAGGCCAAGTACGGCTATGAACTGGGCGTGCCGGTCAACTGGTCGGCCTATGAAGATATCGCCGAATTCTTCACCAACGACGTGAAGGAGATCGACGGCGTTCGGGTCTTTGGCCACATGGACTACGGCAAGCGCGCCCCGGACCTGGGTTGGCGCATGACCGATGCATGGCTTTCCATGGCCGGGGCCGGCTCCAAGGGTTTGCCGAACGGCGTTCCCGTGGACGAATGGGGCATCCGCATGGAGAAGGGTTCGTGCAACCCCGCCGGCGCTTCCGTTTCGCGCGGTGGCGCGGCGAACGGTCCGGCCGCGGTCTACGCCATCCGCAAGTGGGACGAATGGCTGCGCAAGTACGCGCCTCCGGGTGCGGCGAGCTATGACTTCTACCAGTCGCTGCCGGCGCTCTCGCAGGGTAACGTCGCCCAGCAGATTTTCTGGTACACGGCGTTCACCGCCTCGATGGTCGCGCCCAAGAGCGAAGGCAACAATACCGTCGACGGCGCGGGCAAGCCGCTGTGGCGGATGGCGCCCTCGCCGCACGGCCCCTATTGGGAAGAGGGCCAGAAGCTCGGCTATCAGGACGCCGGTTCCTGGACGATCCTGAAGTCCACTCCGGCGGATCGCCGCAAGGCGGCCTGGCTCTACGCCCAGTTCGTGGTCTCCAAGACCGTCGATGTGAAGAAGAGCCATGTGGGCCTAACCTTCATCCGCGACACCACGGTCAACCACAAGTCGTTCACCGACCGGGCGCCGAACCTCGGCGGTTTGGTTGAGTTCTACCGCTCGCCCGACCGCGTGCTGTGGTCGCCGACCGGCGTCAATGTCCCGGATTATCCGAAGCTGGCGCAAATCTGGTGGCAGCAGATCGGTGATGTGAACTCAGGCGCCTTCACCCCTCAGCAGGCCATGGACCGTTTGGCCGGCGAGATGGACCTCGTCATGTCGCGCATGCAGGCGGCTGACGAAAAGGCCAACGTCTACGGCGGTTGTGGCCCGCGCCTCAACAAGGAGCAGGACCCGAGCGTCTGGCTCAAAAAGCCGGGTTCGCCGAAGGCCAAGCTGGCCAACGAAAAGCCGAAAGGGCAGACCGTCAACTATGACGATCTGGTCAAGCGCTGGGCTAAGAACTAGGACCCAACCTCCCGGGCAGTCCTGGTGCAATCCCGGGAGGCGATTATCGCCTCCCGGGATTTCCCTCGCAGCCAGGTGAGCAAGAAAATTACCTATTGATTGTATCTATTGATCTTTTGTTTCCATGTGCGCGAACCTGATTTAGGTTGAATGGAAGCAGGGAGGCCGCCACGGCCGATTTCGGGATCGCGAAACGATGGCTCTTACGCTTAAAAATGTTGTCAAACGGGTCGGGGCCGAAACCCATATCTATGACACCTCCGTCGACTTGGTCGAGAACGAGTTCAACATTCTTCTTGGGACAACGCTCGCCGGGAAGACATCGTTGATGCAGCTGATGGCCGGTCTGGAAAAACCCAGCTCCGGCGAGATCTGGTTCGCCGGCAGGAACGTTACCGGGATTCCAGTGCAGAAACGCAATGTTTCTTTCGTGCACCAGCAGTTCATCAACTACCCGCATTTCACCGTCTTCGAGAATATCGCCTCGCCGTTGCGCGTTGCCGGCAAATCGCGCAAGGACATCGATGAGCGCGTCGGGCAAGTCGCCGAGTTGTTGAAGCTGACACCAATGCTCCATCGGAAACCGAGCGAGCTGTCGGGTGGCCAGCAGCAACGTACGGCATTGGCGCGGGCGCTGGTCAAGGACGCGGACCTCGTTCTCCTGGATGAGCCGCTCGCCAACCTGGACTATAAGCTGCGCGAGGAATTGCGCGACGAAATGCCGAAGTTGTTCCAGGGGCGCGACTGTACCGTCGTCTACGCGACCACGGAGCCCGTGGAGGCACTCCTGCTGGGCGGCTACACGGCGACCATGAACGAGGGCCGCATCACCCAGTTCGGCAAGACCGCCGATGTCTATCGCCGCCCGGCCGACTTGCTGACGGCCCGGGTGTTCTCCGATCCGCCCATCAACGCTGTCGACGTCACGCTGTCGAACGGCCGGTTCCAACTTAGCGATCAGGTGAGTTGGCCGGCCGCCGACGCCACCCTTGCTGACGGCAGCTACAAGATGGCAATCCGCCCTCACTTCGTCACCTTGAACGAGAACGGGAATCACCACGCGAAAATGCAGGGCCGTGTTCTGGTCGCCGAATTGAGCGGCTCGGAAAGCGTCGTGCATTTCGAGTTGGACGGACATTCCTGGGTGTCTCAGACGCCTGGGATATTCGGTATCAAGATTGGTGAAACCGCGACGTTCAATCTCGACACCTCGCAGTGTCTGTACTTCGGCGCCGACGAACAACTGATTGCGGCTTGAGGCGGGAACGATGGCGCAAATCAGCTTGAAGAATCTAAGGCACAGTTACGCGGATCAGCCGCAATCCGATTCCGATTGGGCACTGAAGCATATGAGCGTTGAATGGTCGGACGGCGGCGCCTACGCGTTGCTCGGGCCTTCCGGCTGCGGCAAGACCACACTGCTCAACATCATCTCCGGCCTGCTCACGCCGACGGAAGGTGAGGTCCTGTTCGACGGCGTGGATGTATCCAAACTCCCCGCCGACAAGCGAAACATCGCCCAAGTGTTCCAGTTTCCGGTCGTTTACGACACGATGACGGTCTACGACAACCTAGCTTTCCCGTTGCGCAACCGCGGCATGGCAGAAGCGGAAGTCGACGTGATCGTGCGGACAACCGCGGAAATGTTGGATCTTGAGAAAACCCTCATGTCGCGGGCGTCAGGATTGACCGCCGACGGCAAGCAGAAGATCTCGCTCGGTCGTGGGCTCGTACGCCCGGACGTCAACGCCATCCTGTTCGACGAACCCCTGACTGTCATCGATCCGCATTTGAAGTGGGTGCTGCGCTCCAAGCTGAAAGAGCTGCACCAACAGGTCCGCACGACCATGATCTATGTGACCCACGATCAGACCGAGGCCCTGACCATTGCCGACCAGGTTGTGGTCATGCAGGACGGGCAGGTCGTGCAGATCGGTACACCCGTTGAACTTTTCGAGCGCCCGCACCACACCTTCGTCGGCCATTTCATCGGCTCCCCCGGCATGAACGTGCTCGACTGCGCGTTGGATCAGGGCAGGCCGGTTTATGACGGAATAGGCATTCCAACCGGCCACCTGGTCGCGCCGACGGATCCTTCGGCACGCCTGCAGATCGGGATCAGGCCCGAGTTCATCGCCTTTGCCGATGACGGGATTCCGGTGCGGGTGGAAAAAGTCAGTGATGCGGGCCGTTACGCCATCGTGGATACACGGCACGGGGACGACATCATCAAATTGTTGGTTCCCGACGGCGCTGCCATTCCGTCCGAAACCGGGTTCCTTAGCTTCGAACCGGATTTCACCCATGTTTATGCCAACGACTGGTTAGTAGGTTGATGACCGGATGAACAATAAAACCGTCAATAAGAAAGCCTGGTTCTTTGTCCTGCCGGTCGTCCTGCTTGTGGCTTTCAATGCGTTGATCCCCCTGATGACCGTCGTCAATTACTCCGTGCAGGAGACCTTCGGCAACAACGTCTTCTTCTGGGAAGGAGTGAAGTGGTTCGAGCAGGTTCTCAGGTCCGAACGCTTCCACGCGTCACTCGGCCGCCAGCTGACCTTCACCGGCATCATCCTGGCAATCGAAGTGCCGCTCGGCGTGGCGATCGCGCTGACGATGCCGAAAAAAGGAGTGTGGGTTTCTGTCTGCCTGGTGTTCATGGCAATGCCGTTGCTCATTCCATGGAACGTGGTCGGCGCCATGTGGAACATCTTCGCATTGCCGGAAATCGGCCTGCTCGGCCGTACGATCAACGCGCTCGGCATCGATTACAACTTCACCCGCCAGCCGATGGCGGCCTGGACGACGACGATCCTCATGGACGTTTGGCACTGGACTTCGCTGGTGGTGCTTTTGGCCTATGCGGGCCTGCGCTCGATTCCCGATGCCTATTATCAGGCGGCCAAGATCGACGGGGCGCGGCCTTGGGCGGTCTTCCGCCATATTCAGTTGCCGAAAATGAAGCGGGTCCTGACCATTGCCGTCCTGCTCAGGTTCATGGACAGCTTCATGATCTATACCGAACCCTTCGTGCTGACCGGCGGCGGGCCCGGCAATACGACGACCTTCCTTTCAATTGACTTGGTCAAGGTGGCGCTCGGCCAGTTCGACCTCGGCCCGGCGGCGGCCATGTCGCTGATCTACTTCCTGATCGTGCTGCTGACCTGCTGGGTCTTCTACACGTTGATGATGAAGAACGAGGAGCAATGAACATGAGGAAAATGTCCGTCGTTCCCGTCATCTACATCATACTGCTGATGCTGCCGATCTACTGGTTGGTCAACATGTCGTTCAAAACCACCAACGAGATCCTCGGCACCTTCTCGCTTTGGCCGCGCGAATTCACGGTCGCCAACTACGTCAAGATTTTCACCGACCCGACTTGGTACACTGGGTATTTCAATTCGCTCACCTACGTCTGTATCAACACGGTGATTTCGGTCACGGCGGCGCTTCCCGCGGCCTACGCCTTTTCGCGTTATCGCTTCCTCGGTGATAAGCATTTGTTTTTCTGGCTGTTGACCAACCGCATGGCGCCGCCCGCCGTGTTCGCGCTGCCGTTTTTCCAGCTCTACTCGGCGGTCAACTTGTTCGATACTCCCATTGCCGTGGCACTGTCGCATTGCTTGTTCAACATTCCGTTGGCTGTTTGGATCCTGGAAGGGTTCATGTCCGGCGTTCCCAAAGAACTGGACGAGACAGCCTACGTGGACGGCTATTCTTTCCAACGGTTTTTCGTGCGGATATTCATCCCGACCATTGCGGCAGGAATTGGCGTCACCTGTTTCTTCTGCTTCATGTTTTCGTGGGTGGAATTGCTGTTGGCGAAAACCCTGACATCCGTCGCCGCGAAGCCGATCGCCGCGACCATGACGCGGACGGCGAGCACCGCAGGGTATGAGTTGGGATTGCTGGCGGCGGCGGGAACACTGACCATCATCCCCGGCGCCTTCGTCATCTATTTCGTTCGCAATTACATCGCCAAGGGTTTCGCCCTCGGGCGGGTATGACGGTCCGAAGGAGGCTTTGACCAATGGGTTTATCCTGGATGGCATGGACCTGGCCGACGGCGGCGTTCTTCGTTTTCATCGCTTGCGCCATCGCTTTCATGGGATTCCTCGAATGGCGCCGTCCGGGCGGCGCCGCCCGTCGTGGCATCTTGACGCTCGACACGACACGCGGGGATCGGCTGTTTATTACCCTCCTCGGCAGCGCCTTCATCTTCCTGATTTGGCTCGGCATCATGGGGACGCCGCTTTGGGGCGCCTTGGCGATTTCCCTCGTCTATGCCTTTGCCGTCTTTCGTTGGGTGTGACGCGGGCCGCCGCACCGTGCCTGTCAGCCGGCAGCCGCATTCCGATTCCGGTTCCAAGGCAACCATGGATTACAATCGATCCATTGGGAGGCATTCTCATGGCAAATCCCGTTACCAATCGAACGCAGAGGATTGTTACGATATGACGAGCGACATTGGCGCGGCCTTCCGCGCCCTGCACGAGGCGGACGGCACTTTCCTGATCCCAAATCCGTGGGACGCCGGTTCGGCCAAGATGATGCACAGTTTGGGCTTCAAGGCGTTGGCCTCAACCAGTTCCGGCTTTGCCGCCGCGATCGCGAAGAAGGACGGCAAAACCTCGCGCGATGAGGCGCTCGAGAACTGCCGCCAACTTGTTGCAGCAACACCCCTGCCGGTGAACGGCGATCTGGAACAGGGCTATGGCGACAGTCCGGAGGACGCGGCCGAAACCGTGCGGCTCGCCGCCGCCGCCGGTCTCGCCGGCTGTTCCATCGAGGATTATTCCGGCGAGGCGATCTACGACTTCGACCACGCGGTCGAGCGGGTGTCCGCGGCGGCCGAGGCGGCGCGCTCGCTGAGCGGCGATTTCATGCTGACGGCTCGCGCCGAAAACCTGATCCGCGGGCGCATCGATCTGGACGACACGATCCGTCGGCTCCAGGCGTTCGAGGCGGCAGGCGCCGATGTCCTCTATGCGCCGGGGCTCCGCGACCTGGACCAGGTCCGGGCGGTTACCGGCGCGGTCTCCCGGCCGGTCAACGTGCTGGTTGGCGGGACCACCGATATGACCGTCGCCGAACTGTCCGCCGCCGGCGTCAAACGCATCAGCACCGGTGGCGCCCTCACCTGGGTCGCCTATGGCGCCATGCTGAAGGTTGCCCGGCGCATGCTGGAAGAGGGACGATTCGATTATGGCGACACGCCCGGCAATCGTGGGGTCACCGACCTGTTGTAGCGCCGGCATGGTGAGGGACGGCCTGCCGCCGACCAAGGCCGGCACGGCTCGGTAAACTATTCCCGACAATTGATTTACACTGGGTGAGATTTACTCTGGGCGCTTGAACGCCTTTCGGGCGCGCTCCACCTCGGCGCGGGTGACGCATTCGTGGATGTGGTCGTTGAACAGGCCCATCGCCTGCATGAAGGCATAGACGGTGGTCGGGCCGACGAACTTCCAGCCGCGTTTCTTCAAGTCCTTCGAGATCGCCACCGAAATATCCGAGGTCGAGGCCGTCTGCGGCGCGCCCAGGTCCTCGGGTTTCGGCTCGTGGCGCCAGAAGTAGGCGGCAAGAGAGCCCTCGTCCCGGACCATTTCCTGGGCACGCTTGGCGTTGTTGATGGTGGCCTCGATCTTGCCCCGGTGGCGGATGATGCCCTCGTCCTGGAGCAATCGTTCGACGTCGCGAGCGGTGAATTTCGCCACTTTGTCGTAGTCGAACCCGTTGAAGGCGGCACGGAAGTTCTCGCGCTTGGCCAGGATGGTGCGCCAACTGAGCCCCGACTGGAACCCCTCCAGGCAGATCTTTTCGAACAGCCGCCTGTCGTCGCCGACCGGGAACCCCCACTCGTTGTCGTGATAGGCGATGTAGTCGGGCGTTGCGCCGCACCAGTGACAGCGCGGTTTGCCGTCTGGCCCGGTGAAGACTTTGGCCATTTGGTTTGCTCCTTTTGGTTATTGCCTGGCGGCGGTGCTCAGGCGCTCAGAAATTCAAGCCGGGGATCGGTCATGGAGGCATCGATCTGGAGGATTTCCGGCGCCACCACCCGCTCGGCGACGAACGGATCGGCCTCGACACGCGCCTGCAGTTCGGAAAGCGTTGCCCCGTGCGACAGGATGCCGCCGCCGAGGCCTGGCTGCAGGGAACCCGCGGCCAGGAAAACGCCGTCATCGAAGCCCTGCTTGAGCCACGCCTTGTGCCCCTCCAGCAAGGCGCCCGCCCGGTCGCGGTTGTCGGCGAATTTCAGTAGTACGATGAACATGGTGTTTTCCCTCCCGCGGTATCGGCGGATCACCCCGCCGGGTTAGGTATCCGCCCGGCAGACGGGGCAGGTTTCGCCTTTCGTGTATGTGTCCAGCCAGGCACACATGGCGGCCACCTCGCGGCGGATGAACGCCTCGTCGGGGAAGGCGTTCATCATGGTCGCGACACCTTGGCTCCGGGCCAGAAGATGCATGGCGAGGGCGTCGGCTTCGGCTTCGTGGCCGAGGGCGCGGAACTGCGCGGCCAGCCAGCCGCGAAACAGCGTGAACAGCGCCCGGGCGTCGCGCCGGGAGGCATGGTTCAGCTTCGCCAGTTCCGTCGTCAGCGTGCCGACCGGGCAGCCGTGGCGCTTAATCTTGGCCTTGTTGGCGATCAGGATGTGAATGAAGCTGCGAACGCGTGCCGCCGGCGTCGCGGCCTCCGCCTCCCAGGCGGCCAGCATGGCGCGGGTATCGGCGAGGCGCGCGTCGATGACGGCGTCCAAAATCTCATCCTTGGCCTTGAAGTAGTAATAGAAATTGCCGCGCGAGATATCGGCCGCGTCGGCGATATCGGTGAACGAGGTGTGTTCGAAACCGTGCTGGTAGAACAATTGATTGGCGGTCTCGACGATGCGGGCGCGGGTCGGGCGTGAATGCATGGGTGTCCGCATGAGTCTCTGATTTGGATAATTGTCCAATTTTATAGGATAGCCGTCCAAATCCGTCAAGGGCCGGTTGTTGGCGCGGCCGAGCGCGTTGAGGCGCATGCCTTCGGAGGCCGATGGAATCCAAACTGCGGCGTCGGTTTCGTGGGTGAGCGGCCAGGCCCGATGCTCTGTTTCTGTAGGTAAAGACAGCCGAAATCCGGCGTTTTCCGTTCCCGGTCCTGTGGAAGAAAAAACGGTTGCGCGCCAATCGAGTCCGACCTAGTCTTTAACTGTTATGTGGTATACCAGATAACTAATGCTGTAGCCGAAGCGGCGGAAAGCCGCGATACAGCCGGATCAAACAGGGGCGATGGTGGCCTGGCCGCCACAGATACCGATGATGGCGCATTCGCTGAAACTCGAACCCGTGGCGGTGAACTTCACCCTGAAGGATCACATCTACGACGTGTTGCGCGACGCCATCATGAAAATGAACATCTACGACGAAAACACCGATACCCGCCTCGACGAGCGCAAGATCGCCGAGCAGCTCGGCATTTCACGCACCCCCGTGCGCGAGGCCCTGGCGCGGCTGGAGCAAGATGGCTTTGTTGAAATCCAGCCGCGCAAAGGTGTTTTCGTGCGCCGCAAGTCGCTCGACGAAGTGCTGGAAATGATCGTCGTTTGGGCGGCGCTGGAAAGCACGGCCGCGCGTTTGGCGACGCAATTCGCGAGCGATGACGAACTGACCAGCCTGCGCCGGCTCGGCACCGGCGACGGGGTCGATCCGAACCCGGCGCGGGCCGACATCGCCGAATACTCCGAGGCCAACATTCGCTTCCACCAGCGCATCCTGGAGCTTTCCAAGTGCAAGCTGTTGAAGGAGACGGCGGACGGCCTGTTCATGCATATGTACGCGGTGCGTCGCCGCGCCATGACCGAAAATGATCGCGCCGCCAATTCGGTGGTCGATCACATGGCCATTATCGAGGCGCTGGAGCGCCGGGACGCCGACGAAGCCGCGAAACTCGTGCGCGAGCACACCATGCGCCTGCACGATCACGTCAATTGGACCTGGCGGGAGTTGGAGGAGAGCCGAAGCCGCGCCAGCGCCTGAGCCGGTGACCGGAATGCCGGCGGGCGCACAGGGGAAACAGGGAGAGCCCAGGGAGATAAGCTGCATGTCGAATGCAACCGAAGCCGCCCAGCAAGAAGGCGCGTTGACCGATGGATTTCATCTGATCATCGACGCGCTGAAGCTGAACGACATCAATACCATCTACAACGTGCCGGGGATTCCGATCACGGATCTCGGCCGCTACATGCAGGCCGCCGGCATGCGCGTGCTTTCGTTCCGCCATGAGCAGAACGCCGGCTACGCCGCCGCCATCGCCGGTTTCCTGACCAAGAAGCCGGGCGTTTGCATGACCGTTTCGGCGCCCGGGTTCCTGAACGGCCTGACGGCGCTGGCGCATGCCACCACCAACTGTTTCCCGATGATCCTGATGTCGGGATCTTCCGAGCGCGAGATCGTCGATCTCATGCAGGGCGACTATGAGGAGATGGACCAGTTGGCCATCGCCAAGCCGCTGTGCAAGGCCGCCTACCGCATCCTGCACGCCGAGGATATCGGCATCGGCATCGCGCGCGCCATTCGCGCCGCGGTCTCGGGCCGGCCGGGCGGCGTTTATCTAGATATCCCCGCCGCGCTGCTGGGCCAGACCCTGGACGCCGCCGCCGGCGCGGCATCGCTGGTCAAGGTGGTCGACGCGGCACCGGCGCAGATCCCGGCCCCGGAGGCGGTCACCCGGGCGCTCGACGTGCTGAAGGGCGCCGAGCGGCCGCTGATTATCCTCGGCAAGGGCGCGGCCTATGCCCAAGCGGACGATGAAATCCGCGCGCTGGTGGAGAAAAGCGGCATCCCGTACCTCCCGATGAGCATGGCCAAGGGCCTTTTGCCCGACAACCATCCGCAGTCCGCCGGCCCGGCGCGGTCGCTGGTGCTGAAGGAATCGGACGTGGTGGTGATGATCGGTGCCAGGCTCAACTGGCTGTTGTCGCACGGCAAGGGCAAGACCTGGGGCGAGGCGCCGAAGAAGTTCGTGCAGATCGACATCGAGCCCAGGGAAATGGATTCCAACGTCGAGATCGCCGCGCCGCTGGTCGGCGACATCGGGTCGTGCGTGCGCGCGCTCCTGGACGGCATGGGTGCCGACTGGCCGGCGCCGCCGGCCGATTGGACCGGCAAGGTCGCCGACAAGAAAAACACCAACATCGAACGCATGGCGCCGAAGCTGCAGAACAACAACGTGCCCATGGACTACCACGGCGCCTTGGGCGCGCTGCGCGCGGTCATCAACGACAATCCCGACGCCATCTTGGTCAACGAGGGCGCCAATACGCTGGATTTCGCGCGCTCCATCATCGACATGCACAAACCCAGGAAGCGCCTCGACGTGGGCACCTGGGGGGTCATGGGGATCGGCATGGGCCAGGCCATCGCCGCCGCCGTCGAGACCGGCCAGCCGGTGCTTGCCGTCGAAGGCGATAGCGCCTTCGGATTCTCGGGCATGGAGGTCGAGACCATCTGCCGCTACAACCTGCCGGTCTGCGTGGTGGTGTTCAACAACGGCGGCATCTACCGCGGCACCGACGTCAATCCCACCGGCGGGGCCGACGTGGCGCCGACGGTGTTCGTCAAGGGCGCGCGTTACGACAAGATGATGGAGGCTTTCGGCGGTGTCGGCATCAACGCCACTTCGCCGGACGAACTCAAGCGCGCCGTCACCGAGGCCATGGCGTCGGGCAAGCCGACCCTGGTCAATGCGGTGATCGACGAGACCGCGGGCACGGAAAGCGGCCGCATCGGTAACCTCAATCCGCAAAGCGTCGTGGCCAAGCCGTGAGCGGGCGGGAATGGATCAACTAGAGACTTAAGGACAGAGGCAACGAAGAATGAAAGCTCTCGAAGGCGTCAAAATCCTGGATTTCACCCATGTGCAGTCGGGGCCGACCTGCACGCAGCTTCTGGCGTGGTTCGGCGCCGACGTGATCAAGGTGGAACGGCCCGGCGTCGGCGATGCGACCCGCAAGCAATTGGTCGACAAGCCCGGCGCCGACAGCCTCTATTTCACCATGCTCAACCACAACAAGCGCAGCGTCACGATCAACTCCAAGACCGACAAGGGCAAGGCGATCCTGACCAAGCTGATCGAGGAATGCGACGTCATGGTCGAGAACTTCGCGCCGGGCGCGCTCGACCGCATGGGCTTCTCGTGGGAGCGCATCCAGGAAATCAACCCGCGCATGATCTACGCCTCGGTCAAGGGCTTCGGCCCCGGCCCCTACGCGGATTGCAAGGTCTATGAGAACGTGGCGCAGTGTGCCGGCGGCTCGGCCTCGACCACCGGCGAAATCGGCGGCATGCCGATGGTCACCGGCGCCCAGATCGGCGACAGCGGCACCGGCCTGCACCTGGCGCTCGGCATTGTCACCGCGCTTTTCCAGCGCACCCATTCCGGCAAGGGCCAGCGCGTCGAATGCGCCATGCAGGACAGCGTCCTCAACCTCTGCCGGGTTAAATTGCGCGACCAGCAGCGTCTCGACGCCGGTCCGCTCAAGGAATACACGCATTTCTCGCGCGGGCTCGATTTCGGCGATGCGACGCCGCGCGCCGGCAACGATTCCGGCGGCGGCCAGCCCGGCCGTATCCTCAAGTGCAAGGGCTGGGCGACGGACCCCGACGCCTATACCTACTTCATCACCCAGGCGGCCGTGTGGAAGAACATCTGCGACGTCATCGACCGGCCGCATTGGAAGGAAGATCCCGAATACGCCACCCCAGAGGCGCGGCTGCCGAAATTGGACGCGATTTTCGAGGCCATTGAATCCTGGACCATGACCAAGACCAAGTTCGAGGTGATGGAGATCTGCAACCCCTTGAACATCCCGGTCGGTCCGATCCTGTCGATGCGCGAGATCGCCGAGGAACAGAGCCTGCGCGATACCGGCACGGTGGTCGAGGTCGACCATCCCGAGCGCGGCCCGTACCTGAGCGTCGGCTGCCCGATCAAGCTCTCCGACTGCCCCGCCGACGTGAAGCGTTCGCCGTTGCTGGGCGAGCATACGGACGAGATCCTCAAGGACGTGGTCGGCCTGAGCGACGAGGAGATCGCGCAAGCCAAGGAGGACGGCGCCGTCTGAGCGCCGGCCAGGAGGGAGAAGCAAGATGCGTTTGATCGTCATGGGCCAACAGGCGTTCGGCAAGTCCGCCCTTGAAACCATTCTGGGCGCCGGCAAGGACGAGGTGGTCGCGGTCTATTGCGCCCCCGACAAGGACGGCCGCATGGACCCGATCAAGGAGTTCGCGCTGGAAAAGGGGCTGCCCGTCATGCAGCCCGACAACTTCGAGGACGCGGCGGTGCTGGACGAGATGCGCGCCTTCGAGGCCGATCTCTGCGTCATGGCCTACGTCATCATCTTCGTGCCGGAAACGGCGCGCGATATCCCGACGCACGGCTCCATCTGCTTCCATCCGTCGCTGTTACCGCTGCACCGTGGGCCCAGTTCCATCAACTGGCCGATCATGTGGGGCGCGACCAAGACCGGGCTCACCTATTTCTGGCCCGACGACGGCCTGGATGAGGGCGAGATCCTTTTGCAGAAGGAAATCGACATCACCCCCGACGACACCCTGGGCACGGTCTACTTCGACAAGGTCTTTCCGCTCGGCCTGGAAGCGACGCTGGAGGCCATCGACCTGGTGCGCGCCGGCAACCCGCCGAAGATTGCGCAGGACGAATCCAAGGCGACCTACGAAGGCTGGTGCAACAAGAAGGTCTCGGAGATCGACTGGAACCGCTCCGTCGGCGAGGTCTACAACCTGATCCGCGCCTGCAACCCGCAGCCCGGCGCATGGACGACACTGAACGGCGAAATCCTGCAAATCTTCGATTGCGAGAAGACCGATCATGCCTTCGGCCGCACCGGCCGGGTGAGCGCCATTTCGGAAGATGGCATCACCATCACCGCCGGGCGCGGCTCGATCATCGCCAAGCGCTTGCGCCTGGGCGGTGGCAAGAAAATGACGGCGGCGGAGTTCGCCGCCGAGCAAGGACTGGAAGTGGGAGCCAAGCTGGCGACATGAAGCCGGAATGCCCCCATGCACGAAACGGCACCGCTGACGATTGCCGGAAAACCGGGTGAAGACTAGGTTCCGAACATCGTCATCTAAGGAAATCAGGGAGTTACCAAATGCCGAAATCTGATATCGAGATCGCCCGCGAGGCCAATATGCAGCCCATCGCGGATATCGGCGCTAAGCTGGACATTCCGGCCGACGCGCTGCTGCACTACGGCCCGACCAAGGCGAAGATCTCCTACGACTACATCAAGAAGCTGTCGCGCAAGCCCGACGGCAAGCTGATCTTGGTCACCGCCGTCACCCCGACGCCGGCCGGCGAGGGCAAGACGACCACCACGGTGGGGCTCGGTGACGGACTCAACGCCATCGGTAAGAGAGCGACCATCTGCATCCGCGAGCCTTCGCTCGGTCCTTGCTTCGGCATGAAGGGCGGCGCCGCCGGCGGCGGCTATGCCCAGGTGGTGCCGATGGAGGACATCAACCTGCACTTCACCGGTGACTTTCATGCCATCGGCACGGCACACAACCTGCTGTCGGCCATGGTCGACAACCACATCTACTGGGGCCACAAGCCGGAAATCGATTCCCGCCGGGTCGCCTGGCGCCGCGTCGTTGACATGAACGACCGCGCGTTGCGCGAGATCACCTGTTCCCTGGGCGGTGTGCCGAACGGCTTCCCGCGCGAGAGCGGCTTCGACATCACGGTGGCCTCCGAGATCATGGCGATCTTCTGCCTGGCCACCGACCTGAAGGACCTGCAGCGCCGCATCGACAACATCGTGGTCGGCTACACCCGTGACCGCCAGCCGGTGCGGGCCAAGGACATCAAGGCGTCCGGCGCCATGACGGTGCTTTTGAAGGACGCGCTGATGCCGAACCTGGTGCAGACGCTGGAAAACAACCCGGCCTTCATCCACGGTGGTCCGTTCGCCAACATCGCGCATGGCTGCAACTCGGTGATGGCCACCAAGACGGCGCTGAAACTCGCCGACTACGTGGTCACCGAAGCGGGATTCGGTGCCGATTTGGGGGCCGAGAAGTTCTTCGACGTGAAATGCCGCAAGGCCGGCCTGAGCCCGTCGGCGGTGGTGCTGGTGGCGACCGTGCGCGCGCTGAAGATGCACGGCGGCGTCGCCAAGAACGACCTCGGCAAGGAGAACGTCGCGGCGGTGAAGAAGGGTTGTGCCAACCTGGAGCGCCACCTGAAGAACCTGAAGAAGTTCGGCGTGCCGGCGGTGGTCGCCATCAACCGCTTCATCACCGACACCGACAAGGAAGTGAACGCCGTCAAGTCGACGGCCAAGGCGCTGGGTGCGGAGGCGATCCGCTGCAACCACTGGGCCGATGGTTCCAAGGGCACGGAAGAACTGGCCAAGCACGTGGTCAAGCTGGCCGATTCCGGCCGCGCGCGCTTCAAGCCGCTCTATCCCGACGACATGCCGCTGTTCGAGAAGATCGAGACCGTGGCCAAGAAGATCTACGGCGCCAAGGAACTGACCGCCGACGCCAAGGTGCGCCAGCAACTGCGGGACTGGGAGAAGGCCGGCTACGGCAAGTTCCCGATCTGTATCGCCAAGACGCAATACAGCTTCTCCACCGACCCGAATTTGAAGGGCGCGCCCAGCGGACATACCGTCAACCTTCGCGAGGTGCGGCTTTCCGCCGGCGCGGAATTCATCGTCGCCATCACCGGTGAAATCATGACCATGCCGGGGCTGCCGAGGGTGCCTTCCGCCAATGCCATCCACCTCAACAAGGCGGGTGAAATCGAAGGACTGTTCTAGGAGGAGACCGAAGCGTGATCCGCAAAATCCTGGTGCCCGTGCGCGGCGACGGTAAAGGTGAGAACGTGCTCGCGCACGCGACCCTTCTCGCCAACCGTTTCGATGCGCACATCGAGGTCACTCACTGCCGGCCCAAGCCGTCGGACATGCTGCCCTTCGGCGTGCCGGTGCCGGGCTTCCTGCAGGAACAAATCCTGCAGCAGGCCGGCTCCGTCGCCGACGCGGTGGAGAAGGACCTGCGTGCGGCCTTCGACCGTTACGCCCAGGAACATGCGCTCAAGGTCGTCGACAAACAGGACGGCCCCGGCCCCTCCGCCTCATGGGTCGAGGAAGAGGGCAAGCAGATCGACATCATCAAGCATCACGGCCGACTGGCCGACCTGATCGTGGTCGCCAAGCCGGACCGCGACCGCAATCTCGGGACCAACACCCTGAAGGCGGCGCTGTTCGGTACCGGGCGGCCGGTGATGATGTGTCCGCCGCGCGACAGCGAGCCGGGCGTTCTGGGTGATCGCGTGGCGATCGCCTGGAACGGCTCGGTCGAGGCCGTGCGCGCGGTGTCGCTTACCCATGATCTTTTGGCGCGGGCCTCGGCGGTGACCATCCTGACCGCCGACCGCAGCGAGCTGCACAGCGCCGGTGCCGACGACCTGGCGCACTACCTCGCCCAGCGCGGCATCGAGGCGAGCGTCGATCAGTTCCCGTCGCGCGGCAAGATCGGTGTCGAACTGCTCGAACGGGCCGGCGCCGCGGCCGCCGATATCCTGGTCATGGGGGCCTACGGCGACAGTCACGAACACGAAACCCTATTCGGCGGCAACACGCAGGTTATCGTCGACAAGGCCACCATCCCCGTGGTGATGGTGCACTGAAGGCTGGGGGAGAATTCCACCGCCAACCGGAGGAACCGCAAAAAAAGGGACGAAAAAGACCAACCACGCGATCAAGAGATTGGCTTCAAGCCAACGGGAAATGCCGCGATCAGAACGGCGAAAAAACTGAGAAACCGTATTTCATGGGATTGGCTTAAACATAGGAGGAGAGCATGGATCTCAAAAAGCGCATTACGCTCGGCATTTTCGGTGCCGCGGCGTTGGCTACCATGGTGGGCGTCGGTACGGCGCAGGCCTGGGAACCGAATAAACCCGTCGACTTCGTGATCATGGCCGGCAAGGGTGGCGGTGCCGACAAGATGGCGCGGCTGATGCAGTCGATCATCGAGAAGGAAAAACTGTCGCCCCGGCCGCTGGTTCCGGTCAATAAGCCGGGTGGTTCCGGCGCGGAAGCGCTGGTGGCCATGAAGGGCGCGCGTGACCCGAACCATACCATCATGGTGACGCTCAACTCGTTCTTCACCACGCCCTTGCGTCAGCCGGGTCTCGGCATCGACATCATGACCTTCGCCCCGGTCGGCCGCATGGCCGAGGACACCTTCCTGCTCTGGGTGCACAAGGACGAGGGCATCAAGGACTTCGACGGATTCCTGAAGGAAGCCAAGGCCCGCGGCAACAAGTGGGTCATGGGCGGCACCGGGAAGAATTCGGAAGACAACATCATCACCGACTTCCTGAACAACAACTACGGCCTGAAGATGAAGTACATCCCCTACAAGGGCGGTGGCACCGTGGCCAAGCAGGTGGCCGGCAAGCAGATCACGTCTTCGGTGAACAACCCGTCGGAAGCGCTGGGTTTCTACGAGTCCGGTGACATGGTTCCGTTGGTGGCCTTCACCAACGAGCGCCTGCCGATGTTCCCGAACGTGCCGACGCTGAAGGAAGTTGGCGGCGACTTCGCCTACTTCATGCAGCGCGCGGTGGTCGGTGCGCCTGGGATGTCCGACGAAGCCCTGGCCTTCTATACGGACTTGTTCACCAAGGCCTACAAAAGCGCTGCCTGGCAGAAGTACAAGAAGGATAAGTCCCTGATGGGCGACTTCATGGCCGGTGGCGAGCTGAAAGCCTACTGGAAGACCCAACGCGACCGCCACATGGCGATCCTGAAGGCTTCCGGCGCGATCAAGTAATCACGCCAACAACGAGATGATATTGGGAGGGGACCGGCGAAATGCGTAGAGCAGAAATCATTGGTGCGTTATTTCTCGGACTCCTCTCAATATATCTCATGTGGAAGAGCGGTGAGCCGCCGTCCTGGGATCCGGACGTTTCCAGGTTCGCCAACATCGGTCTGATCAAGGGCGAAGGCCCCGGCAGCGGCTTCTGGCCGTTCTGGCTTTCCGCCATCATGCTGGTTTGCTGCGTGTGGATCGGCATCAACTGGTTCCGCCGCATCTCGCCACCATCGCAATCGGATGAACCGTTCCTGGATTCCTACGCCAAGCGCATGCTGCTCCTGGTGGGCGGCGGATTATTTGGTTTCCTGGTGCTGATCGAGGTCGCCGGGTTCTACGGCGGCATGTTCGTGTTCCTGGCTTATTACCTGGGCTACCTGGGACGCCACTCGGTGGTGCAGACCGTGACCATCTCGCTCGCCGTGCCCATCGTCAGTTTCTTCTTTTTCGACGTGGCCATGCGGATCGTGCTGCCGAAAGGCTATCTCGAACCGCTGTTCCTGCCGCTGTACGACATCTTTCTTTGACCGCAAGCCCCATTCCGGAGCACTGAGACATGGAAATCATCGCCTCCCTCGCACATGGCATCCTCGTCGCCCTGGAGCCCATCAACCTAGGCCTTGCGGTCATCGGTGTGATCGTCGGCCTGTTCGTGGGCGCCATGCCGGGCCTGGGCTCGGTCAACGGCGTGGCGATCCTGCTGCCGTTCACTTTCGTCATCCAGGACATGACCGGCAGCGCCACCTCGCCGATGATCTTTCTGGCCGCCATTTACTACGGCGCCATGTACGGCGGCGCCATATCATCGATCACGTTGGGGATTCCCGGCGCTTCGACAGCCGTGGCGACGACCTTCGACGGCCGGCCCATGGCGCTCAAGGGCGAAGCCGATCGCGCGCTGGTGACCGCCGCCGTGGCGTCGTTCGTCGGCGGCACCGTCTCCAATCTGCTGTTCACCGGTTTCGCGCCGCCCTTGGCGACGGTGGCCTTGAAATTCGGCGATCCGGAAATTTTCGCCCTCATGCTGCTCGCCTTCGCCACCTTTGTCGGGCTCGGCGGCGACGACATTCCGAAGACCATTTTTTCCATCTGCTTCGGCCTGGTGCTGGCGGCGGTCGGTTTCGACGTCGTCTCCGGCGAACCGCGCCTGATCTTCTTCGACATGACCGGCTTCACCCACGGCATCCGATTCCTGGTGCTGGCCATCGGCGTCTACGGCATCGGCGAGATGATCTGGACCATCAACGCCTCGCGTTACAAGGACACCATGACCGAGGTCAACATCACCTTCAAAGGCATCATGAAATCGGTCCGTTCCTTCGGCGATGCCTGGAAAGGCACAGCCATCGGCTCGGCGCTCGGTTTCTTCGTCGGTATTCTGCCGGCTGCCGGCGCGACACCGGGCTCGCTGATGGCCTACGGCGTCGCCAAGATGACCTCCAAGGATCCGAGCAAATACGGCAAGGGCGAAGTGGACGGCGTCGCGGCGCCGGAAGCGGCCAACAACTCGGCCTCCACGGGCGCCATGCTGCCGATGATGACGCTCGGGATTCCGGGCTCTCCGACCACCGCCGTGCTGCTCGCCGGCATGGTGATCTGGGGATTGCAGCCGGGGCCGCTGCTGTTCACCAACCAGCCCGATTTCGTCTGGCCGCTGATCGGCTCGTTCTATATTTCCAACGTGATCGCGCTTTTGATCAACCTGGCCGCCATTCCCTTGTTCCTGTGGATGCTGCGCATGCCGTTCACCATCCTCGCACCGCTGATCTTCGTGCTGTCGCTGGTCGGCACCTTCGCCGCCTATCAGGACATGTTCGACGTCTGGTTGATGGTGATCTTCGGCGCCGGGGCCTTTTTCTTGCGGGTGCTCGACTATCCTGTGGCACCGGCGGTGCTGGCCATCGTGCTCGGTCCCATCGCCGAGCCCAAGCTGCGCCAGTCGTTGCTGTTGTCGGATGGGGAGTTTTCGATCTTCTTCACCCGTCCGATCGCCGGGCCGATTACGGTGATCGCCATCATTCTGATCTTGCTGCCGCTGATCAAATTGATCCGAGACAAGCTGCGGGGGCCGAAACAAGAGGCCGCTTGAGCCGGATATTGGCGGCACGAAAGGGCATTCCGTGACGGATTCCTTGAAGCTCAGCCCGATCGCCACGAATTTTACGCTGAAGGATCATATCCTGGGCGTGCTCCGCGACGCCATTCTGGACATGAACATCTACGACCCGGCGACGGACCTGCGCCTGGACGAGCGCCGGATGGCGGCGCAACTGGGCATCTCGCGCACTCCCATCCGAGAGGCCCTGGTGCGGCTCGAGCGCGACGGCTTCGTCGAGATCATGCCGCGCAAGGGGGTGTTCGTCTGCCGCAAGTCGCTCGACGAGATTCTCGAGATCGTCGTCGTCTGGGCGGCGCTGGAGAGCATGGCGGCCCGGCTCGCCACAGAGAACGCCTCCAACCAGGACTTGGCTGAACTGCGGACGATGGCCACCCGCTACAGCGCCAATACGGCGCGCGCCGACATCGCCGAGTATTCGGAAGCCAACATCGAGTTTCACCAGCGTATCCTGGAACTCTCCAAATGCTCGATGATCCGCGAGATGGCCGACGGGTTGTTCCTGCACATGCACGCCGTCCGCCGCCGGGCTATGGGCGAAAGCGACCGCGCGGTGCATTCGGTGGTCGATCACATGGAGATCATCCAGGCCCTGGAAAGCCGCGACGGCGACGAAGCGGCGCGCCGGGTGCGCCACCACACCATGCGCCTGCATGCGCATATCCGCGACGTGTGGCCGGAACTGTAGGTCCTATTCGGCGGCGATCCCGTTGGTGGCGTCGGCTTTTTCCACCGTACAGGCGGAAAACTTGAACTCCGGGATTTTCCCGTAGGGGTCCAACTGCGGGTTGGTCAGGATATTGGCCGCCGCTTCCACATAGGCGAAAGGCACGAACACCATGTCCTCTGCGACCGCCCGGTCGGCGCGGGCCATGATCTCGATATGGCCGCGGCGGGTGGAAATGCGGATCATGTCGCCGGGCGTCACGCCGAGCTTGCGGAGCGTCCTCGGGTGCAGGGACGCATTGGCTTCGGGCTCGGCCCAATCGAGGACCGTCGCGCGACGGGTCATGGAGCCGGTGTGCCAATGTTCCAGTTGGCGCCCGGTGGTCAGGATCATGGGGTAGTCGGCGTCCGGCGTCTCCGCCGGCGCGATGATCGATGCCGGCGTGAACTTGGCCCGGCCCTCGGGCCTCGGGAAGCCGTCGCCGAAAACGATCGGCTGGCCCGGGTCGGTCTCGCTCAAGGACGGGTAGGTGACGACGTTCTCGCGCTCGAGGCGTTCCCAGGTGATGTTGTCGAGCGACTTCATCGAACGCTTCATCTCGTTGAAGACATCGCGGGGATGTTCGTAGGTCCAACCCAGCCCCAGGCGCTTGGCCAGGTCGGTGACGATGAACCAGTCCTCGCGCGCCTCGCCCGGCGGCGGCACGGCGGGACGGCCCATCTGCACCTGGCGGTTGGTGTTGGTGACGGTGCCGGTCTTCTCGGCCCAGGCGGTCGCCGGCAAGATCACGTCGGCGTAGTTGGCGGTCTCGGTCAGGAAGATGTCCTGCACCACCAGATGTTCGAGCTTGGCCAGCGCGTCGCGGGCATGACTGACGTCCGGGTCGGACATGGCGGGGTTTTCGCCCAGCACGTAGAGGCCCTTGATCTGGCGGTCGTAGATGGCGTTGACGATTTCCACCACCGTCAGGCCCGGCGTATCGTGGACGTCGAAACCGTCCCAGATGTCCTTGAACAATTCGCGCACGCCGGCGTCGGCGACGGACTGATAGTCCGGCAGCACCATCGGGATCAGGCCCGCGTCCGACGCACCCTGCACGTTGTTCTGGCCGCGCAGCGGGTGCAGCCCGCTGCCGGGACGCCCCACCTGGCCGCTCATCAGCGCCAACGAGATCAGGCAGCGCGCGTTGTCGGTGCCGTGGATGTGCTGCGATACGCCCATGCCCCAGAAGATCATGCCCGCCTTGGCGCGCGCGAAGGTGCGTGCCACGTCGCGCAGCACCCCGGCTTCGATGCCGCAGACCGCTTCCATGGCTTCGGGGGTGAAGTCTGCCAGGTGCGACTTGATCGCCTCGAAGCCCTCGGTCATGGATTCGATGTATTGCCGGTCGTAAAGCTCTTCCGTGACGATCACGTTCATGATCGCGTTCAGCATGGCGACATCGGTGCCCGGCCGGAATTGCAGCATGTGGGTGGCGTGGCGTTTCAGGCCCTGGCCGCGCGGGTCCATGACGATCAACTTGCCGCCGCGCTTGGCGAACTGCTTGAAATAGGTGGCGGCGACGGGGTGGTTCTCGATCGGGTTGCAGCCGATGACGATGGCCACGTCGGCGTTTTCGATCTCGTTGAAGGTGGCGGTGACGGCGCCGGAGCCGACGTTCTCCATCAGCGCCGCCACGGAGGAGGCATGGCAAAGCCGCGTGCAGTGGTCGACGTTGTTGTGGCCGAAGGCCGTGCGAATCAGCTTCTGGAACAGATAGGCCTCTTCGTTCGAGCATTTGGCGGATCCGAATCCGGCAACGGCGGCGCCGCCGTCGGAATCGCGCAAATTCAGGAATCCCTCGGCCGCCTTCTGCATGGCCTCTTCCCAGCTGGCCTCGCGGAAGAATGGCGAGGGGTCGGCCGGATCGACGTTGAGGCCCTTGGCCGGCGCGTCGTCGCGGCGGATCAGCGGTTTGGTCAGGCGGTGGCGATGCGCCACATAGTCGAAGCCGAAGCGGCCCTTGACGCAAAGCCGGTTCTCGTTCGCCGGTCCGCCGGCGCCCTCGACCCATTTGATCTTGTCGTCCTTGATGTTGAACGTGAGCTGGCAACCGACGCCGCAATAGGGGCAGACGGAATTCACCTGGCGGTCGACGTCGGCGCGGTCGCCGGCCTCGTTTGTGTCCATCATCGTCGCCGGCATCAAGGCGCCGGTGGGGCAGGCCTGCACGCATTCGCCGCAGGCGACGCAGGTGGACGCGCCCATGGGATCGGCGAGGTCGAAGGTGATGCGCGCGTCATGACCGCGCCCGGACATGCCGATGACGTCGTTGACCTGCACTTCACGGCAGGCGCGGACGCAGAGACTGCAATGGATGCAGGCATCCAGGTTGACCCGCATGGCGGCATGGGACCCGTCCAGCAGTGGCACGCGCTGGTGCTCGAGCGCCGGGAAGCGGCTCTCGGAGACGCCTTGCAGGTCGGCCATCCGCCAAAGGTGCGACGATTTGTCGTGCGCGGCCTCGCGCGCGGGCTGATCGGCAAGCAGCAGTTCCATGACCATCTTGCGCGCGGTCTCGGCGCGTTCGGATGCCGTCTTCACCACCATGCCTTCGGCGGCTGGGCGGATGCAGGACGCGGCCAGCGTGCGCTCGCCGTCGATCTCCACCATGCAGGCGCGGCAGTTGCCGTCGGCGCGGTAGCCCGCCGCCGGCTTGTGGCAAAGGTGCGGGATGGTCGTGCCTTGGCCCTTGGCCGCTTCCCAAATGGTTTGTCCGCTGGGAACGGTCACCTGGTGCCCGTCCAGGGTGAAGGTGACGGTCTTGGTGTCGCTGGCGTCGCTCATGATTGGATCTCGTCGGCAAAGTGTTTCATGACCAGGCGGATGGGGTTCGGCGCCGCCTGCCCGAGGCCGCAGATCGAGGCGTCGGCCATGGCCTGGCAGAGTTCTTCAAGCAGCGGCTGGTCCCACCGGTCGGCCTGCATCAGCTTCACCGCCTTCTCGCAGCCGACCCGGCAGGGCGTGCATTGGCCGCAGCTCTCGTCTTCGAAGAAGCGCAGCATGTTGAGCGCCGCGCCGCGCGCGCTGTCGCGGTCCGACAGCACCACCACGGCGGCCGAGCCGATGAAGGTGCCCAAGGGTTGCAGGGTGTCGAAATCGAGCGGCACGTCGTCGATCGAAGCGGGCAGCAATCCCGAAGACGGCCCGCCCGGCTGGTAGGCCTTGAACAGGTGGCCGGATGCCATGCCGCCGGCGGCCTCGATGATGTCGGTGATGGTGGAGCCGGCGGGCAGCAGGTAGACGCCCGGTTCGGCGACCCGGCCGGAGACCGAATAGCTGCGCAAACCCTTGCGGCCGTTCTTCTCGGTGCCGGCGAGAACGTCCGAGCCCTCGCGCAAAACCTTGGCGACCCAGTAAAGCGTCTCGACGTTGTTGACCAGGGTGGGGCGGCCGAAGATGCCGACCTGCGCGACGAAGGGCGGGCGGTGGCGCGGCAGGCCGCGCTTGCCTTCGATGCTTTCGATCATCGCCGATTCCTCACCGCAGATATAGGCGCCGGCGCCGCGGCGGAGGTCGATATAGCCTTGCTCGACGATGCCGGCCCGTTCCAGGGCCGCGATCTCGCGCCTGAGAATCTCTAGGACGGCGGGGTATTCGTCGCGCATGTAGATGAAGGCGGTTTCCGCCTCCACCGCCCAGGCGGCGATCAGCATGCCTTCCAAGAACAGGTGCGGCGTGCGTTCCAGGTAGTAGCGGTCCTTGAAGGTGCCGGGCTCGCCCTCGTCGCCGTTGACGGCGAGGTAGCGCGGACCCTCTTCGGCACGGACGAAGGACCACTTGCGCCCGGTCGGGAAGCCCGCGCCGCCGAGCCCGCGCAGCCCGGCATCGAGCAGCGTTTCTTCGATGACCTCCGGCGCGGTGCCGCCGGCGCGCAGTTCCGCCAGCTTTTCATAGCCACCGGCGGCCCTGTAGGCGGCGAAATCCTCATAATCGGGCAGGTGCGCGTGGGTGTCGCCCGCGGCAATGGCCGCCTCCACCTTTTCCGGCGTCGCCTTGTCGATATGGTTGTGACCCAGTTCGAGTACTGGCGCGGTGTCGCAGCGGCCCATGCAGGGCGCGCGCAGGACCCGCACCCGGGAGGCGTCGAGACCGCTTTCCAGCGCCTGCATCAGTTCCTGGGCGCCGGCCAGTTCGCACGAAAGCGAATCGCAGACCCGGATGGTCAGCGCCGGCGGCGGGGTTTCGCCCTCGCGCACCACGTCGAAATGGGCGTAGAAGGTGGCGACTTCGTAAACTTCCGCCTGCGACAGGCGCATTTCGTCGGCCAGCGCCAATTGGTGCGCCGCCGAGAGATGTCCGAAGCGGTCCTGGATCAGATGCAGGAATTCGATCAGTAGGTCGCGCCGGCGCGGGCGCTCACCCAGCAGTACGCGCACCTCGGCGCGCGCCGTGTCCTCGAGCTGGCGCCCTTTCGGGCTGGCGCGCCCCTTGCCGCGTCCGGATTTCCAGACGCCGTCCAAATCGTCCAACGGTGGTGCCATGATCGTTCTCCCCGCTCCGGCATGACCACCAATGAACCCGGATGGGGTCAAAACAGCAAATCGTATTTCGTTAAGGCGCCATTCGCCCAGGTTATGGCACCGGTTCAGGCCTTTTGTGCGCGCAGAACCTCGCTCAGCGCCATGACCGCCGGCGGCGCGGGTTTGCGGTCGGCAACGGCCAGGCAGATGGGCTTGGCGACCACCGGGTCCGTCAGCGGCAATTGCACCAGTTGCGAGGCAAACGGCAAGCTTTCGGCCATCGATTGCGGCGCGATGGTCGCCGCCGCCCCCAGTTCCACCTGGGTCAGCGCCGCGGTAAAGGCGTCGGTTTCCATCACCAGGTTCGGCTTGGCGCCCACTTCCGCGAAGGTCTCGTCCAGGATGCGGCGGTTGCGCATGTTGCGCGTCAGCAGGCAGAGCGGCAGCGCCGCCGCTTCCTTCCAGGTCGCGGTGCCCTTCTTGCGCGGCGCCAGGCCCTTGGGCACCAGCAGCACGTAGCGTTCCTCGTACAGCACTTCGGTTTCCAGGGATTTCGGCAGTTGCGCCTCGAAATAGGTGATGCCGGCGTCGAGGGTGAATTCCTCCAGTCCGCGCCAGACCTCTGACGAGGTGGCGGAGTAGAGCTCCACCACCAATTCCGGATGGCGCGCGCGCAGACGCTGGGCGCTGGTCGAGGCGAATGTGATCGCCGTCGGCACGGCGCCGATCACCAGCCGCCCGGAAAGCGCGCCCTTGGCCGCCTGGATGTCCTGGCTCAGCCCTTCCGCGTCGGAGAGCAACTGGCGTGCCCATTTCAGCACGATCTCGCCTTCGGTGGTGAAGCCCATGAAGCGGTTGCCGCGCTTGACGATGGGAACCTCGAAACGCGTCTCCAGGTTGCGGATGCGCGCCGAGAAAGCCGGTTGCGAGATGCCGCATTCCTCCGCCGCGCGGGCGAAATGCCGGTGGCGCGCCAGCGCGGCGAGGAGTTGCATGTCTCGAAGGTCGGTCATGGCAGCAATTCGTCCGTCCTACCCGGCCGCCGGCGCCCATTGCCCCAGCGTGAAAGCCTTCTCTTTCGCCAGGTCCAATGATAACGGATTTTCCCGCGTGCGTTCGCCAATGTTTTCAGTGGCTTCGTCCCAGCCGATCGCGGCGAGGCCGGCGCGGACCGGGTCTGCGTCGGCGAGGCCGTTGACATAGGCCGCGTCGCGCCAGGTCCAGCGCCCGTTTTCCATGACGCCGTAGATTTGACCGGTCCGGTAGTCGGCGAAGCGGAGCGTCGGGATCAGCTTGGCGCAGCGTTCCAGGAAGGCGGTGTGACGCGCCGGGTCGGGGCCATGATCGGTTTCCGTGCCGCCGAGCACCTCTTCGGGCGCCTTCGCCTTCAGGTTCACTTTGCGGTATCGGTCGACCTCCAGCAGCATGCCGACGTCGAGGATGGTCATCACCCCGTCGGCGCCGAAGGCGACGGTGCGCGGGCGCTCGGTCTCGGCGACGTTGTTGTCGAGGAACTCGAAATGGATCTGCTTGTCCTTGGACAGCGCCCAGGAAAAGAACAGATCGGGCATGCCCGTATAGGCCTCGACGTTGTGATGCAGAAGATCGTCGACGGCCTTGTAGCGCCCGGTCTTGATGCCGCGTTGCCAGGCCCGTTCGATGGTTGCTTCCGGCGCGGTAATCATGAAGAACATGAACACCCGGTCGCCGAAGCGGGTCAAAAGCCGCGTGTCAGCGGCGCGTTCGTGTTCCAGCAGGAAGCTGTCGAAGCGGAAGCGGTCGATCAGGAGGTGCGAGATGTTGTTGCGCGCCGCCTTTTCCGCCATGTAGCGGTCGAGCTTCTTGTCGATGATTTCCAGTTCCTGGCCGGTGAGCATGGCGGCGTATTTGTAGTCCGGCCCAAGCGAGTCGTAATCGAGCAGGAACTTGCGCCAGTAGTCGGGGCTGATGACGGCGAAGTCCGCCCACGGCACGGCGATCTTTTTCGCCAGCCGCATCTGGTCCGGGCGGATGGTGCTCTTGCCGGCGGCCGAGGCTCCCTTGACGTTCATGATGACCGGCTTTTCCTGCACCGGCAGTCGGCGGAACCCCTCGGCTTCGGTGGCGCGGGCCAGGTCCGGTTCGATGGCGGCGCCGATGCGCTCGCTGCCCAGTTCGTTGCCGACCATGCGCGCCGCCAGGTCGCGGATCAGCCCGGCATCGCCGATCAGCCGGCCGCGCTTGCCGATGATCGTGCCGACCACCTTGACCAGGGCGTCCAGCGAGGCGCGTTCGAGCGGGTCTTCGGTCCGTTCGGCGCGCCGGCGCCAATCGTCGATGAGAAGCAGCGGGTCTTTCGGAGCGGCCGGCGCGGCCGGCTTTCCACCGCCGAACAGGCGCTTCAGCAGAGACGGCGATGCCGGTGCCGGCGCCGCCGGCGGGGCATCGAGTTCGCCGAGCGCCGCCTCGATGAAGGCCGAGGCCTCGGCCGTGACGTCGTCGAACAGGGCACGGACGGAATCCATGCGGGGCGCCACGTAGCGGTCCAGCACCGTCGCCACCATGGCGCGCAGGTTGATGCCCAGGTCTTCGTAGTTGGGGCCGTCGGGAACGGTGTAATCGGCGGTGACGCGGATCAGCAACTCGTGCACGACCAGGCGCTCGGGCTTGAAGGCCGCGACGTCCGCGACGTCGAGCCCGCAGAAGGCGGCGATTTCCTTTGCCTGCGGATAGCTGATGAGGGCGTTCTCCGGGCGATACAGGGTGACCTGGTCGATCAGCCGAGCGGGGATGGTCGAATCGAGGCCGGGATGCCAGGCATCGAAGGCGGGCGTGTCCCGGGCGGCGTTCGGCGGCTGCTCGTCGGTCACGGACCGTCCCTCCCCAAGGATAATAAGGATGATTATGTGGTATACCTTATACGCAACCCTTATCCGGTCAACCGTAACCGCTTTGCCCGGGCGCTCCCCCTTTCGGACTCTCGGCCCGCGGCCTATGATGGGCCACCGCCGGGAATTGGAGAGTCGAATTGGCCCTCGAGATCAGCGCCACCTCCAGCACCGCGTTCGTCTATGCCGCCCGCCGCGCCACGGCAGCGCTGCGGTCGAGCCCTTCCGTGCCGGCCATCACGGCCGGTGCCGATGCGGTCTTCGCGCCCGAAGGGACCAGGTTCGGCCGGTTTTCCGAGGTGCGTGCCGTACTCAGCCGCACCGACAGCCGCGCCGCGTTGAGGAATGCCGTCGAAGCCGGCACCGGCATCGTCGGCGCGCTCAAGGACCTGAGATCGGGCTTCGAACTGGCCGCCTCATCGCTGGTCAACCCGAGCGCCAATCTCCTCGACGGCAACGGCTCGCGGGTTTCGGTGCTCAACATCCAGGCGCAAGCCGGTATCCTGTTCAACGCCATCGACAACCTGGTGGACGCCGCCAAGGCGGGCAACGCCAACCTGATTTCGTCCTCCTCCGCCACCGTGCGCCTGCAAACGACGGCCTTCGGCGGCAGCATCGAATTGCCGCCGCAGCCGCTCGACACCGCCGGGCTCGGGCTCGGCGACGTGAACCTGCTGGAGGTGGGCGGCGTGAATGCCGGATTGGCGGCGATCAACAGCGCCATTACCCTGGCCGAACAGCGCCTCGAGCGCCTGGAGAGCCTGCAACGGGCCACCGGCGACGGCACTGTCAGCAGCCAGTTTCTGTCCAGTGTTCTGAGCGGCTTCGGCTCGACGACGCTGCAACGCGGCACCTTGGTCGACCTGATCGGTTGAGCGGCCGAGTGTCACATCAACGACGCGCAATCGTGCTATCGGTTCCGAAAACATTGGAGGAAGCATGACCAGAACTGGACGGGCGGCGGTTTACGACGCGCCCAACGCGCCCTTTCAGGTGCGGGAATATCCGCTGCGCGACGTGCACCCGGGCGAGGCCCTGGTGCGGGTCACCATGGCCACCATCTGCCGCTCCGACATCCATTCCTACCAAGGCCATCGGCCCAATCCCTGTCCCGGCATCCTGGGCCACGAGATCATCGGCATCATCGACCAGTTGGGCAGCAAGGTGCGGACCGATCTGCGCGGCGACGCGCTCGCGGTGGGCGACCGCGTCACCTGGACGGAATTCTTCGCCGACGGCCCGTCCTACTACCGCGATGTCCACGACATGCCGCAAAAGGCGCCGGGGGTGCGCAAGTACGGCCACGATCACGTCGACGAGGACCCGCACTTCCTCGGCGGGTTCGCCGAATACTGCTACATCCTGCCCGGCACCGGTATCCTGAAGCTGCCCGACGGCCTTCCCGACGCCGAGGCCGCGCCCCTCAACTGCGGCGTCGCCACCATGATCGCGGTCACCGAAGCGGCAGAGATCGGTCCCGGCGACAGCGTCGTGGTGCAGGGGCTCGGATTGCTCGGGCTCTATGGATGCGCCATCGCCAAGGCGCGCGGCGCGGCGCGGGTCATCGCGCTCGACACCGTCGAGGAACGGCTCGCCATGGGGCGGCGGTTTGGCGCCGACGAGACCTTCGATATCGCCTCCCTCTCCGACGCGGACCTGATCGCCGCGGTTCGTTCGGTGGCCCGGCCCGACGGCGCCGACGCGGCGATCGAGGTCTGCGGCCATCCGGGCGCCGTGCCGACCGGGCTGGAGATGCTGCGGACCGGCGGTCGCTACGTCATTGCCGGGTTGGTCAACCCGGATGCCCGGATGACGCTCGACGGCAACCAGATCTTGCGCCGCTGGCTGACCATCCGGGGCGTGCACAACTATCACCCCAGGCACCTGGTGCAGGCGCTCGACTTCGTCACCGCCAACCGCGGGCGCTTTCCGTTCTCGGACCTGGTGGACGCGCGGTTCACGCTCGATGAACTGGATACCGCCTTCGCCCGCGCCGCCGAACGTTCGGTCTTGAGGGCGGCCATCGTGCCGTAGCCAGCGCATCATGCGAACGCAGCGGTGTGCCCCCAGCGGCCAAGCGCCGCTGGATTATCGGCGCGACGGGGTTTACCTTTAAGGCCGTATCATGTTGAGCGGGGCTCAGTGAGCCCGATCCGTGGAGGTTTAAGAGATGAGTTACAGCTTGGAACAATTCGCCGCCGATTGCCGGGAAGCCCTGACGGCCGATGACGGACCCGGCGGCCGTGAGAAGGTGCGCCAGTACGTGGAAATGGCGCTCAAGGACGAGGATTTCGTCGCCCAATACCTGGATGGCGACGGCCATCCGGAACGCGAGATCATCTATGAGGATGCGGATCTCGGCTTTTGCATCTGCGCGCACGTCTATGAAGGCGCCAAGAGCGGCAACCCGCACGATCACGGCCCGACCTGGGCGATCTACGGACAGGCCCGCGGCGAGACCGAGATGACCGATTGGAAGGTCACCCAGCAGCCCGAAGGGGACAAGCCCGGCAAGGTCGAGTTCGTCAAGAGCTACAAGCTGACCCCCGGCGTCGCGCACCTCTACGAGCCCGGCGCCGTGCACGCGCCGCTGCGTGAAGGCCCGACCCGGCTGATCCGTGTCGAAGGCAAGAATTGCGATCACCTGCAGCGCACGCCGCTGGAAGCCGCCTGAGCTTTTTCGCGTTCACGAAGGCGAGGCCCGGCAATCGCCGGGCCTTTTCCTTTTCTAGACCTCGACGACCATGTGGTCGTAGGCGGTTTCCTCCGGCACGGCGTCGGCTTGCGCCAGCATCTCCGGTCCCATGTGGGTGAGGATCACCCGCTTGGCGCCGAATTCGTCCCAATGTTCCTTGATGTCGGGATAGTTGAGATGGAAACGCACCGGCTTGGAATAGAAATAGCTCTCCGCGATCAACAGGTCGGCATCCTTGCCGAGCGCCGGCATGTGCTTGTTCCAGGCGCTGTCGCCGGTATACGAGATCACCTTGCCGGCGATCTCGCAGCGCACCGAGGTGGGATTGGTCTCGCCCGTGTGCAGTGCCGGGTAGGGCGTCACCGTGGCGGCGCCGACGGCGTGCGGTTTCATGACGTCCATTTCCAGGTAGGTGAGATCGAACTTCGGCTGCATCACGTGCATGCCGGGGAACAGGACTTCGTTGACCTCGGCCAGGCGCGCCTCGGTGTCGCGCGGGCCGGCGATGATCAACGGCTTGCCGCGCCGGGCGCCGAGCATGGCATCGACCAGCATGAACGGCACGCCGCCGCAGTGATCGCCATGGATGTGGGTGAGCACGATGGCGTCGATTTCGTTGTGGCTGATCCCCAACTGGTTGAGCGAGATCAGCGACGAGGCGCCGAAGTCGATGACGAAATTGAACCCCGGCGAGCGGACCAGGAAACAGGTCTGGAAGCGGCCGCCCGACGCGAAGGCGTCGCCGCAGCCGACGAATGTGACGGTGACGGTCATGATATGTGCGCTTCCATCAATCGGGATCGAGCAGGCGCCCGGCGATGCGCTGCAGTTCCTTGGCGGCGCGCTTGCGGCGCTTCGGGTCCATGCGCTCGAGGTCGAAATAATAGCGCATGCCCTCGGCTTCCTTGCGGATGAAGCGCTGGGTCCGGCCGGTATCGTCGAAGATGTTCCTGATGGCGAAGGGGTGCACGTCGCGTGCGATGCCCTTCACCTGGATCGGGTCCAGCGCCTCGGCGGAAACGTGATCGCGCACCAGCATGTAGGTCTCGTTCGACATCGTCACGCCGTCCGGTTCGCAAACGCCCTCCAGCCGCGCGGCCAGGTTCACCTCGCCGCCGATGATGGTGTAGTCCATGCGGTCGGCACTGCCGAAGTTGCCGACGTTGCAGTATCCGGTATTGATGCCGACCCGCACGTGGAACGGGCGTTCGTAGCCGAGGTCCACCCACTTGGCGCGCAGGTCGACCATGCGGCGCTGCATGTCGATGGCCATCTTGACGCAGGCCAGGGCGTCGTCCTGGATGCCGCGGCTGACCGGGTCGCCGAAGAACACCACCACCGCGTCGCCGATATACTTGTCGATGGTGCCGCCGTGCTTGAGCGCGATCTCCGACATCTTGGTCAGGTAGTCGTTGAGCAGGAACGTCAGGTCTTCGGGCTGCATGTTCTCGGTGGTGGCGGTGAAGTCCTTGATGTCTGAAAAGAACACCGTCAGCTTCTTGCGCTCGGTGACCAGCGCCGCGTCGCGTTCGCCCGAGAAGATCATCTCGTAGACCTGCGGCGACAGGTATTTGGAGAGTTTTTCCGACAGCGCCTGCAGGACGTGGGTCTTCTCGTCCAGGGTCTTAGCGGTTTCGTTCAACTGCGCTTCGTTGCGGTCGCTCAGCTTGACCAGCCGCTTCGACGTGCGCATCAGCTTCTGGTAGCCCTTGAGCAGCAGCGCGAACTCTTCGCGGAGCTGTTCCTTGGTCAGTTTTGGGTCTTCGAACTTGGCCTGGGCCGCTTCGAAGATTTCGGTTTCCGATTGAAAGAGGTCGTAGCTCATGCCGTTCGCCGCAGCGCCGGACGCGCCACCCGGTTATCCGCTTTTCTTCATGTTGAAGGTCGCGTGCTCCAGGTCCTCGGCGAATTCCTCGCCCAGTTCCTCCATGGTGTCGTCCTCTTCGTCGTAGTGCCAGTTGACGACGACATCGACCGCGCCCTCGGCGGTCTCTTCCAGGGTGTCGAACAGTCCCATCAGCACCTTGGCGGTCGACGAGTTGAAGTAGATGAGTTCGAAATTGAACTCGACGGTACCGCCCTCCAGGCTTTCCAGGTGGCTCTCCAGCTTGTCGATCATCTCGCCATAGAACGCGGTGACGTCTTCGGGGTAGGATTCGCCCCGGATGGTGAAGACGTTGGCGCCGAAATTGAAGTCGATCTCCGGCGATCGGTCGGTGGCTTCGATCTTGATGTGTTCCATTTCGTTTCCGCCTGTCCCTCGTCGTCTTTCCCTGCCGCCGTCGCCTACGAATAGGCCTTGAGCGCGAAAAACGCGTGTTCGTCGTCGATGTCCATGAAATCGAAGATGATCGTATCGGACGAGCGCCTGGCGATTTCGATGAAGCCGACACCGGCGCCCTTGCTGGTGGCTTCCGTCGGCGCGCGCAGCTTTTCCTTGTAGAGGATCTTCAGCTCCTCGTCGTTCATGTCGCGGATTTCACCCAACCGGGTGCTCAGCCGGTCGACGTCCTTGCTCAGGATTTTGTTGCCGCAGGAAACGAAAAACCGATGGTCGTCGATGCCGATGTTGATGACGCCGTAACGCAATTCGCCGCCGGCATTGTCGTCGTCTTGAGGCTCGCGTTCGGCCGAATAGCGGATGACGTTCTGCATCTGCTCGACGAAGATCGCGAAGATATTGCGCATCGTCGTCTTGTCCGCGGCTTCCAGCACCAGCTTCTGTTTCAATGCCTCGCCGATGCCGGTGAGAACGGATTCCGTGATGTAGCCGCTATAGCAGAAGACGATGCCCTGCTGGCGCAACAGGTTGCGGAACTCATACATCTCTTGAGCCAACATCGGCCGGTCTCTTTCCCTTCGTTGCGCCGGACGCGTTCCGGGAACGGTCCTCCAGCGACGGCGCATGCCCGACAATACCGGCTTTTTTCCAGGGCTTCCAACACCTTTTGCCCGCTCGGCGGCGCCCCGGGACAGGGGGATCAGTCCTCGGGCGGCAGCAGTTTCAGCGACGCGGAGTTCATGCAATAACGCAGTCCCGTCGGCTGCGGGCCGTCCGGAAACACGTGGCCGAGATGCGCATCGCAACGCGCGCACAGCACTTCCGTGCGGCGCATGAAGAAGCTCACGTCCTCCTCCTCGGCGACCGCGTCCGGCGCCACCGGCGCGAAGAAGCTGGGCCAGCCGGTGCCGGAATCGAATTTGGCCTCGGCGTCGAACAACGGATTGCCGCAGCAGACGCAGACATAGGTGCCCGGGTCCTTGCAGCCGTCGTAGGCGCCGGTGAAGGCGCGTTCAGTGCCCTTGCGGCGGCAGATCTTGTACTGCTCCGGCGTCAGTTCGGCTTTCCACTCTTCGTCGGTCTTGCTGATCTTGTCCATGGTTCGGGCTCGGTCCGGTTGGCGATGGTCGGGTGTTGATATGGTGCGCCGCGTACTCTTGCACAAGATCGCGGCTTGCCGCTACCCTGATTGCCGGCTTCGCCGTATGGTCGGCGGGCAAACGGGGAGACGGCCGTGTCGGACCCGCAAAAGCAGGCGTTGGAACGTGAGATCGTCGGTCTGTTCAGGAACATCCAGCGCATCAAGCAGGAACTGGCCTCGATCAAGCATCCCAACGCGGAGCAAGACCTGCTGGGCAGCGCCGCCGACCAGTTGAACGCCATCGCCGGCGAAACGGCGGACGCCACCCACGCCATCATGCAGGCGGCCGAAGCCATCGACGCGGTCAACCAAGACCTGCTGCAACAGATCAAGTTCGGCGGCGCGCGGCCCTATTTCCATACCATCGCCGACAATGTCTCGCGCATCTACGAGGCCTGTAGCTTCCACGACATCACCGGCCAGCGGCTGGCCAAGATCGTCCGGACCATCAACGCCATCGAGGGGACGCTGAATTCCCTGGTGGTGATCGTCGGCGAGGATTCCATCGCCGCGCTGCCCGCCGACACGCGGACCCTCGGCGCTGCCAGGGACGGCCCGGCGCTGGCCGGCGAAGGGCTCTCCCAGGATGCCGTCGACAAACTGCTGGATGGCGGCGAAGCCGAAGAAACCTAAAAGCGGCCGTCGTAGGGCTGGCGGCCGATGGGGCAGGCGATCAGGGTGAAGGTATCGGCGGCGAGCGCCGCGTGCACCGCCGCCGCGACGCTGTCGCGGTCGCGCGCGGTGACGCCCTTGCCGCCGAGCGCCTCGGCCACGGCGGCGAAGTCGGTGCCCTGAAAATCGACGCCCAGGTTGGGCAGTTGATCGTAGCGTTGCTTCAACTCGATCAGCGCCAGTTGTTCGTCGACGAACACCACCACCGGCACGGCGAGCTTCAAATCGCGCGCCGTCGCCAGTTCGCCCAGGATCATTTCCAACCCGGCGTCGCCGGTGAAGGCGACCACCGGCACGTCCGGGGCGGCGAGCTTGTGGCCCATGGCCAGCGGCAGCGCCACGCCCATGGTGCAAAGGCCGTTCGACTGCAGCACCTGGCGCGGCTGATAGGCCCGCCATTGCTGGTTGATCAGGATGCGGTGCGCGCCGGTGTCGACCGTGATGACGCCGTTTCGGGGCAGCGCGGAGCGGACCGCGTCGATCACCGCCGCCGGGCCCCAGGCCTCGTCGGTGGGGAAGGCCGCGGCCAGTTGCGCCCGGGTCTTCGAGGGCTCGCCGCCGGGCCAGACGATCGGCGCGGCAACGCCCTCGGTGAGCGCCGTGAGCGTCGCGCCGACGTCGCCGACGAAGGCATGGGTCGCCTGATGCACGTAGTGGGTGTTGACCTCGGCGCTGACATCGATGACCTGGGGGGCGCCGCCGCCGATGTGCCAGGGCTCGATCCAGTCGTTGCGCATCTCGATGGGGTCGTAGCCGGCCAGCACCAAGACATCGGCGGTGTCGATCAAAGGCTTCAGGATGCCGAACCCCTTTGGCGACAGCCCATGACCGCCCAGCGACAGCGGGTCGTCTTCGGGAAACACGCCCTTGGTCTTGTAGGTGGTGATCACCGGCATGGAGAAATGATGCGCCATCTCGGCCAGTTCGGCCTCGGCGCGGTGGTGCTGCACGTCCAGGCCGGCGATGATCAGCGGCCGCTCGGCGCCGGCCAGCAGCGCGCGCGCCGCGTCCAGGTCGGGGCCGGGCGCCGGTGCCATGGGCGCGGGGACCGCCGCCGGCGCCATTGCCGGGCGGTCCATCGCCGCCTTGGCGACCGAGATCGGAATGTCCAGGTGAACGGGGCCGGGCCGGCCGGTGGTGGCGATGGTGATGGCCTTGTCGACGATGATGTCGACGGTCTCCGCCTGCACCACCATGGAGGCCTTGGTGCAGGGCGCGAGAATGGCGGTATGGTCGAACACCTGGTGGGTGAAGTGATGCGCCTCGGCGGCGTCGACGCAGCCCGTCAGGAAAATCAGCGGCACCTGGTCCTGCCAGGCGTTGACGACCGTGTTGACGGCATTGACCACGCCGGGGCCGACGGTGGCCAGCAGGATGCCCGGCGCGCCGTCGGCGTGGTGGGTGCCCTCGGCCATGAAGCCGCCGTTGTTCTCGTGCTTGACCAGGTGGAAGTCGATGCCCGCGTCCTCGAGCGCGTTCATCATGGCCAGCACCTCGCCGCCGGGGATGCCGAAGGCATGGCGGCAGCCCGCCGCATAAAGCCGTTTCGCGATGATGTCGGCGGCGATGGTCATTTGGCGTTCCGGCCCATCAGGTAGAATTCGTCGTTGGGGCGCATGGACGACATGTTGGCGAGGCGGTTGCTCAAGCCGAAAAACGCCGAAATGGCGCCGATGTCCCAGATCTCGTCGTCGTCGAAGCCGTGGCTCCGCAGTGTTTCGAAGTCCGCGTCGTCGATCTCATGCGCGTTTCCCGACACCTTCATGGCGTAGTCGAGCATCGCCTTCTGACGCGGCGTGATGTCGGCCTTGCGGTAATTGACCGCCACCTGGTCGGCGATCAGGGGGTTCTTGGCGCGGATGCGCAGGATGGCGCCGTGCGCAACGACGCAGTACTGGCAGAAATTGGCGTTCGAGGTGGCGACGACGATCATCTCGCGCTCGGCCTTGGTCAGGCCCTCGTTCTTCTCCATCAGGGCATCGTGATAGGCGAAGAAGGCGCGGCATTCGTCCGGTCGGTGCGCGAGGGCCAGGAACACGTTGGGCACGAAACCGGCCTTTTCCTGCACCGCCAGGATTTTTTCGCGGATGTCTTCGGGGATGTCGTTGATGTCCGGTACGGGGAACCGGCTGATCGGTTGCTCGCTCATCTTGCCACCTCTGGTCTCGCTTCGTTGGGTGCGGTCGGGTCATCGGCCGCCGGGCGGCGGCCTTCGGGCCACCTTCCGCGATGCGGCCTGATAGCGCAATACCCGAAGGCCCTCTTGACCCGATGAATCCGCCCACCCAAGATGGCGGCGCGTGAATTCGGGAGGGGACGCCCATGGCAAAAGCGGTCGCAAGCAGGAAAACCGGCGTGAAACCGCCGCACGAGTTGAGGGCGGACGAGGTGGGATTCCCCGAATTCGCCGTCGGCCGCGTGCCCGAAAAATTCTCGGTCTTCGATCTCTCCAGCCATACCCGCGCGCGCGAGGCGCTGGAGTTCGCCCTCGATATCAACGGCCACGGCTTCAACACCTTCGTCTTGGGCGAATCCCGCGCCGGGCGCCTGACCGAGACGCTCACCTTTCTCGATGCCTTCGTCGCCCGCCGCCCGGCGCCGGACGACTGGGTCTATCTCAACAATTTCCGCCGCCCGAACGAGCCCAAGCCCTACCGCCTGCCGCCGGGCCACGCGGTGCGCCTCGCCAAGGACATGGAGAAGCTGATCCAGAAGGTCCGCGATGCGCTGTCGAAGGCCTTCACGAGCGACGACTACAAGGCGCAGATCAAGGCCCACGGCGAGGAGATCAACCAGCAGGTCAACAACCTGTTCCAGGCGCTCCGGCGCGAGGCCGAGGCCTATGGCCTCAACCTCATCAGCCTGCCCGACGGGCGGCTCACGGTGGCGCCGGTGAAAGCCACCGCGATCGGCGATTTGAGCGGCGATCTCGGCGCCGGCTCCGGCGTCATGGCGGCCAGCCCCGCCGTCGACGCGGCGCAGACGAAGATCCGCCAGCACCTGAACGACCGGCTGGTGGAGGTTTCCACCGTCGCCGGCCAAAAGCAGGCCGAATTCGAAGCCTGGGTCTCGGAACTCGACCGGTCCATCGCCGATACCGCCATCGCCGGGCTGATCCAGGGCGTCTCGCGGACCTACGACGGCGTCGATGGCATCGGCGAATGGTTCGAGGCCATGCACGCCGATATCCTCGACAACCTGCTTTTGTTCCGCGCCGAGCAGGTGGAAGGCGAAATGCCCATCGGCGGCGCGTCGCAACGCTATGACGTCAACGTCATCGCCGACCATTCGGAATCGGCGCACCCGCAGGTGGTGCTGGAATCCAACCCATCTTACGAGAACCTGTTCGGGCGTATCGAATACCGGCGTTTCCAGGGCGGCCTGTTCACCGATTTCACCCTGATCCGGCCGGGCGCGCTGCACCGGGCCAACGGCGGTATCCTGGTGCTCCGGGCCGAGGAACTGGCCATGAACCCGCTCAGTTGGGCGTTCCTCAAGGGTGCGCTCCGCGACCAGGCGATCCGCATCGAGGAACTGGGCCGCGAAGGCGCGGTGGCGGTGGCCGGCGCGCCCAAGCCGGAACCGATCCCGCTGGACCTGAACGTCGTGCTGATCGGCTCGCCCGACGCGTACTACGCCTTTTTCTCGATCGATTCCGAATACCGCACGCATTTCAAGGTGAAGGCCGATATCGATCCCGACATGGCCGCCAACGCCGCCAATCGCCGCATCTACGCCGGCCTGATCCGGCGCATGGCGCAAGCCGCGACGCCCGGCGGCATCGAGGACGACGCCATTTCCTGCCTGCTCGGCTATGCCAGCCGCCTGGCCGAGGACCGCCGGCGGCTGACGGCGCGCTACGAGCTTCTGGACGACGTCATCCGCGAGGCGGTGGCGCTTGAGGGCCGGCGCCAGGGCGACGTCATCTCGCGCGCCTGCCTGATGGGAGCACTGGAATCGCGCACCCACCGAAATGCGCGGATCGAAGACCGCATGCACGAGGCAATCGCCGACGACACCATCATGATCACCACCAAGGGAAAGGCCGTCGGCCAGATCAATGCGCTGGTGGTGCGCGATCTCGGCGATCACGTGTTCGGCGCGCCGGTCCGGGTGACGGCGAGGGCCTCGGTCGGGCACCTCGGCGCCATCAACATCGAACGCCAGGTCGCGCTCGGCGGGCCGATCCAGCAAAAGGGGATGCTGGTATTGCAGGGGTATTTGGCCGGCACCTTCGCGCGCACCATGCCGATCTCCTTCGATTGCTCGGTCACCTTCGAGCAGAGCTACGGCGGCGTCGAGGGCGATTCCGCCTCATTGGCCGAACTTGTGGCGATCTTGTCCGCACTCGCGGGCGTGCCGCTGCGCCAGGATCTGGCGATCACCGGATCGGTCAACCAGCACGGCGAGGCCCAGGCCATCGGCGGCATCACCTATAAGGTGGAGGGGTTTCATCGCGCCTGCCGCGACGCCGGCAAGCTGACCGGCGGTCAGGGCGTGGTGCTGCCGAGCATCAATGTCCGCAACCTGTTGCTGGAGGCCGACGTGGCGGCCGACATCGCGGCCGGGCGCTTCCATCTCTATCCCATCGACACGGTGGAGCAGGCGGTGGAGCTGTTCACCGGCATGGCTGCCGGCAAGCCCGACCGCAAGGGGCATTTCCCCGCCGACAGCGTCTTCGGCCGTGCCATGGCGACCTTGAGCGAATTCGACGCCATCATCACCGAGCGCAAGCGCGACCGGGATTGACGGCCCGGCGCGCGGCCGCCGATCAATCCTTGTAGCGTTCTGCCGTTTCCCGAAAACGCCCGGCCACAACGACGACGGCGTCGACGATGGCGGGGTCGAAATGTTTCCCTTTGCCCTCGACGATCAATTCGATGGCTTCTTCGTGGGAAAATGGAGGTTTGTAGACGCGTTTCGAGATCAAGGCGTCATAGACATCGGCGGCGGCCATCAATCTGGCGGAAAGCGGAATATCGAACCCCGATAATCCTTGCGGGTAGCCGGATCCGTCCCATTTCTCGTGATGGGAATAGACGATTTCCTTGGCAAAGCGCAGAAACGACGTCGTTCCCAGCATGTCTTCGGCACCTTGCAGCGCAGCCATGCCAAGGTAGGGATGAGTCTTGATAATCTCGAACTCGGCTTCGTCGAGCTTTCCGGGTTTGAGAAGCACCGCATCCGGCACGCCGACCTTGCCGATATCGTGGAGGGGGGCGGATTTCTCAAGCAGGGCATTGATCTCGGGGCTGAGTTGGTCCGCGTACACGCCCGTTTCAAGAAGGTGATCGGCCAAGATGCGGACATAGGATTGCGTCCGCCGGATATGGTTGCCGGTCTCGTTATCGCGGGTTTCCGCCAGCGATGCCAAAGACAAGATGGTGAGGTCCTGGGTCAGGGCGAGTTCCCGCGTTCGCTCCTGCACGCGTTGCTCGAGAATTTCATTTTGAGAGACGATGTGATCGCGCGCGGCCTTGAGTTCGAGGTGGTTCTGCACCCGCGCGATCAGCGTTGCCGGCGAAATCGGCTTCGTGATGTAGTCGACAGCCCCCAACCGCAACCCCTTTTCCTCGAAATCCTTGTTGTCATGGGCGGTGAGGAAAATCACTGGGGTGGATTGCGTTTCAGGCTTGTCTTTCAGGTGTTGAATGACCTCGTAGCCCGACATCTCGGGCATCGAGACGTCGAGCAAGATAAGATCGACTTTTTCACCGTTTTCCAACAGCTCGAACAGTTCCGCGCCACCGGGAGCGGTTGTCACACGGGCGACCGTTCCCGCCACTTTTTGAATGAGCTGGCGGATGCCGGGTGAGTCGTCCACGGCAACGATGTTATATCCTAACGGCATAAGTATATGTCTTTAGTTTAACCCGACCGCATACATACAAATGTTCGACCAGAAACGCAATGGGGGTTTCCCCGCTTATCGATGCATCGCCGAGGGCTCGGCCTGACGCGGTCGATGCCGCCGGCTGGCGGCCGGCGGCATTTCGAACTTCGGGCTAGAGCCGCAGCTCTTTCCACAGATCGTCGCCGATGTTGTGATCGTTGAGAATCTGGCCCACCAGCGAGCGCATCAGGTCGCGCACGGAAATGATGCCGACCACGTCGGAGCCGTCCTTGACCACGAGGTGCCGGGTGTTGTTGTCGCGCATGGCGAACAATGCATCCAGCGCCGTGTCGTCGATGCCGATGGCGAGGGGGTCGGGCGTCATGATATGGAGCAGCATGGTCTCCGCTGGCGACATGCCGAGCGCCACCACCCGTTCGACGATGTCGTGGTCGGTGACGATGCCGTAAGTCTCCCCACCGTCGCTGACCAACGCCGCGCCGACGCGGCGCTCGGCCATGGCCCTCGCGGCATCGACGACGCTGTCTTCGCCATGCAACTTGAGCAGTTTCTGCTCGCCGATGATGTTTCTGATGGTGCGTTCCAACATGGCTTGGCCCTCCTTTCCGGAGTGATCGCTTTCGTCGATGTCTCCACCCTAGACCAAGCCCCCCGCGCGGGCGTTGATGAAGGTCAATTCCCATGCCGGGTCCTTTTGCGTTTTCGATGGCCAGGTGTCATAAACTGGGGCAAAACGGATCGTTCGGAGGACGCCTTTTTGGATTACCGCATCAAGCCCCTGACGCCGGCCTTCGGCGCCGAGATTTCCGGTCTCGACCTGGCCGATCCCGCCGGCGCCAACCTGGCCGCCGACCTGGTCGGCGTATGGCGCGACGCCGGTGGCATGTTGGTCATTCACGGCCAGGACCTGAGTACCGAACAGCACATTGCCTTCTCACGTCATTTCGGCCCGCTGTTCGGCGATCCGGCCGAACAGCCCCTGCAAGATACCGTCAGTCGCTACATCCACCCCGATCATCCGGAGATCTACCGCGTCTCCAACCAGGTCGACGCCGAGGGCCGGCCGCTCGGCCGCAAGGGGGCCGGGACCTATTGGCATTCCGACGTGAGTTTCCGCGAGCGCCCGGCCGGCGCATCGATCCTGCACGGCAAGCGCGTGCCGCCGATCGGCGGCGACACCATCTTCGCCAACCAGGCCGCCGCCTACGATGCGCTCGGCGACACCATGAAAGCGCTGCTCGCGCCGCTGAGCGCCTGGCATGATTTCGAGATGGCGGCGCGGACCCAATACGCCCAGCCCATCGTCGTCGAGGACGATATGTCGGGCGCCAACCGCGCGCTGCATCCGTTGGTCCGCACCCATGCCGAAACCGGGAAAAAGAGCCTGTTCGTCAATCCGGGCTTTACCTCGCACATCGACGGTTTCACGGCGGGGGAAAGCGCGGCGCTTCTGGGCTTTCTCTACGAACACTGCACCCGCCCGGAGTTTCTCTACCGTCACCGCTGGCAGGAGAAGGACCTGGTGATCTGGGACAACCGGGTGTTGATGCACTATGCCGTCATGGACTATCCCGACGATCAGCCGCGCTACATGGAGCGCTGCACGATCATCGGCGAGCGGCCGGTGTAGGGGGCCGTCCGGTGAACGCAAGCGCGCAACCCCTGATCCGCGTAAGCGGCGTCGAAAAACGCTTCGGCGCCAATCATGCGCTCAAGGGCATCGACCTCTCCATCGCCAAGGGCGATGCACTGGTGCTGATCGGCGGATCGGGTGCCGGCAAGACGTTGCTCCTGAAATGCATCATGGGCCTGATCCCGCCCGACGGCGGCACCGTCGCCTTCGAGGGCGCCGACGTGGCCGGCTTCAGCAGCGCCGAGCGGCGACGGTTCCTCGACCATTTCGGCATGACGTTTCAGAAATCGGGCCTGTTCGACAGCATGCCCGTGTGGCAAAACGTCGCCTTCCGCCTGTTGCAGGATCGCGCCATGAGCCACGCCCAAGCGAAAGAGCGCGCCATCGACAAGCTCGCCGCCGTCGGGCTCGACGCACCGACGGCGGAGCTCTATCCGGCCGAGCTTTCGGGCGGCATGCAAAAACGCGTCGGCCTGGCGCGCGCCATCGCGGGCGACCCGGACATCCTGTTCCTGGACGAGCCGACCGCCGGCCTCGACCCGATCATGACCAATGTCATCAACGAGCTGATCCTCGATATCGTCGAGCGCCTGGGGGCGACGGTGGTGTCGATCACGTCGGACATGTCGAGCCTGCCGGTAATCTCCAAGCGCGTCGCCATGGTGCACGAGGGCCGTATCATCTGGGAGGGCGCCACCGGTGAGGTCGAGGGCTGCGGCAATCCTTACGTCGACCAGTTCGTCCACAGCCGCGCCGAAGGCCCCATCGAAATGGCGGTGACGGCGCTATAGTTAATATTCCCATTAAATAGGAAAATATTGACTTTTTAATTTTTGCCGCCATACTGGCCGCCGGTATCGCCGGCGAGCGGCGAAGGCCCGCTATTGGACATCGTGAATAGGTAAAGCACCGGCACCGATCGGGCGATTGGGCCGGTTTGAAAAGAAAGCCGCCGGAAGCGCCGGCGGAAAATTGGGTTCGTTCCTGAGATTTTTTTGGAAATCGAATGGAATCAATGGCTTCCAACCCGCGTTTTGACGCAGATATAACGCGTCGTCCCCGCGAAGGCGGGGACCCGTCTTGATTGCCGCGACATCTGCCATGGGCCCCCGCCGTCACGGGGGCGACGGACGGAATGGTCGCCATAATCATGTATGGGGCCGTTGATTTCATTGAAGAAAATTGGGTTCGTTTCGTCATTTTTTTATGACGAACGGACGCCCGCCTCAGCGTTCCAGCATCACCTTGTGGCGCAGTTCCATGATGCGGTCGTGCTCGGCCTGGGCGGCGGCGTCGAAGTCGGCCATGGGCGAGGTTTCTGCCAGGAAGTGGCCGTGGCGGTCCTGGCCGCGGACCAGAAGCGCGCTGTCGGCGCCGTTCACGGGGCGCACGTGCGCCGCCATGTAGCGGATCGCGATGCCGATGCGCCGGTCGTCCGAGGTGTTGGGGTCGGAGGCATGCGCGGTGTTGCCGTGATGCAGCGAAATCTCGCCGGGTTCGAGGGTCAGGTGCCGCACGAGCGTCTCGTCGATGCCGGCGGTGATGGTCTGGCCGCGGCTCAACAGGTTCTTGTCGTCTTCCGTGTCTTGGTGCGGCAGGTCGTCCCATTCGTGCGAGCCGGCCAGCATCTGCATGCAGCCCGAGCGCACCGTCGCCGGCGACAGCGCCAGCCAGGCGGAGACCACGTCGCCCGGTTCCAGGCCCCAGTATTGCAGGTCCTGGTGCCACGACACATGGGTGCCGTCGCCCGGTTCCTTGATCAGGATGGCGGTGCTCCAGCAGAGGATGTCGGGACCGATGAGCGATTCGATGGGGTCGAGAATTTCCGGCCGCCGCACCAGGGCATCGAGCCAGGTGATCAAGAGATGCGTCTTCAGGCTGCGGAACTTGCCGGTCAAGGAGCCGCGCTCGGCCTCCACCGCTTGCATGCGCGCGCGCAGGCTTGCGGCCTCTTCGGCGGGCATGACGCGGATCGGGAACAGGAAGCCGTCGCGGCGGAATTGGGCGATCTGGTCGTCGGTGAGCGCTGGCATGGCCGGAGGATAGCGCGCCGGCGCGAAGCCGGCAATGCACCGGGCGGCGGGGCAAAGCCCCAGGATTTGTCTAGCGCCCACCGGCGGGCCGCGCTATGCATGCGGCCCTCAAATCCCCGTCTCGAACAGTTGAGCGCACGACCCATGCCCAAGATCGACAATCCCTCGCTGCCCAAGGAACGAATCAAGGTGCTCTTGTTGGAGGGTATCTCGGAAACCGCCGTCGCCAGCCTGAACAAGGCCGGTTACGGCAACGTCGAGCGGCTGACCACGGCGCTGGAAGGCGACGAACTGGTCGAAAAGCTGGCGGGCGTGCGCATGCTGGGCATCCGCTCGCGCACCCAGGTGACCGACGAGATCATCGAGGCCACCGACAGCCTGATCGCCGTCGGCTGTTTTTCCGTCGGCACCAACCAGATCAACCTGGACGCGGCGCGGCTCAAGGGCATTCCGGTGTTCAACGCGCCGTTCTCCAACACCCGCTCGGTGGCGGAACTGACCATCGCCGAAATCATCATGCTGTACCGCCGCACCTTCCCGCGTTCGGTCGGCGCGCATGAGGGCCGCTGGGAGAAATCGGCCGCCGGTTCCAACGAGATCAGGGGCAAGACGCTGGGCATCGTCGGCTATGGCAACATCGGCAGCCAGCTCGCGGTGCTGGCCGAGGCCATGGGCCTTCGCGTCATCTACTACGACCGCACCGACAAGCTGCGCCACGGCAACGTCGAGCCGACCGCCACCCTGGAAGAGCTGCTCGCCCAATCGGACGTGGTCACCCTGCACGTGCCGCAAACGGCGGAGACCGCCGGCATGATCGGGCCTAAGCAGATCGGCCTGATGAAGGAAGGTGCCTTCCTCATCAACAACTCGCGCGGCAACGTCGTCGACCTCGACGCGGCGGCGGCGGCGTTGAAGGAAGGCCGCTTGGGCGGCGCCGCGATCGATGTCTTCCCGAAGGAGCCGTCGTCCAACGCCGAGGTGTTCTCGTCGCCGTTGCAGGGCCTCGACAACGTCATCCTGACGCCGCACGTGGGCGGCTCGACGCTGGAAGCGCAGGAACGCATCGGCGAGGAAGTGGCCAAGAAACTGGTCGAATATTCCGACGTCGGCTCGACCATCGGCTCGGTGAATTTCCCCGAAGTGCAGCTCTCGCGCGGCCACGTGGGCACGCGCTTCATCCAGGTGCAGAAGAACCTGCCGGGCGAACTGGGCCGGCTGAACGACGTCTTCGCCAAGCATGGCGTCAACATCGCCGCCCAGCACTACGAGACCGACGCCGACATCGGCTACGCGGTCCTGGACGCCGACATCAACGTCGCCGGCGCGGAAAAGGTGGTCGCCGATATCCGCGCGCTGGACGGCACCATCCGTGCCCGGCGCCTGACGGGTCTCGGCTGACGGGTCTCGGCTAGCGGCCTTTCCAGACGGGCTTGCGTTTCTCCGCGAAGGCACGCCGGGCTTCCAGGCTGTCCTCGGTGCCGAAGGCTTCCGAGACGACCTTGAGCGACGCTTCCGGAACTTCCGAGAACGGCAGGTCCTCGACGTCGTACATGAACCGGCGCGCGATCTTCAGGGTATGGGGCGACATGGCCGCCACGCGGGCCGCCAGTTGCATGGTCTCGTCGCGCAGCTTGGTGGCCGGCACGGCGCGGGTAATCAGCCCCAGGCGCTCGGCCTCCAGCGCGGTGATGGATTTCCCGGTGTAGATCAATTCGGCCGCCTTCATGCGTCCGATGATCTTTTGCAGGAACCAGACGTGCATGCCGGGCGGAATGCCGGCGTTGGGCACGCCCGGATAGCCGAACTTGGCGTCGTCGGCGGCGATCACCATGTCGCAGCCGTAAGCCATCGTGCAGCCGCCCTCCTGGGCGAAGCCGTGCACCATGGCGATCATCGGCTTGGTCATGGCGCGGCAGCGCCGCATCTGCTCGACGTAGAAGAGCTCCAGGAACGCCTTCATGGCGTCCTCGCCGAATTCCAGCGCGTGCTTCAGGTCCATGCCGCCCGACAGCCCCTTGCCGGCGCCCGACAGCACCACGACGCGAACCTCCGGGTCCGTATCGGCGGCGGCCAGGGCGTCGAAATACTCCCGCGTCATGGCCTCGTGTACGAGGTTGAGCGGCGGCCGGTCGAGGACGATTTCGGCAATGCCGTCGGCGGCCGAGTAGCGGATGAACTGATAAGGCCCGGCCATGGTCAGACGATCTGATTGTGGAGCTCGGTCTCGCCGCGCCACAGCCGCTCCAGGTTCTCGAGCAGGATATCGACGACGTTTTCCTCGTACATCTGGGTCTCGCCGGCGGTGTGCGGGGTCAGGATGATGTTGTCCATGTCCCAGAGCGGCGAGGCGGCGTCCAGGGGCTCGACGACCGTGGTGTCGATGCCGGCGCCGGCGATGGTGCCGGCGCGGAGCGCCTCGATCAGCGCCGGCTCGTCGACGCAGCCGCCGCGCGCTACGTTGATCAGGTGCGCGTCCGGGCGCATGGCGGCGAAGGTCTCGGCGTTCATCACATTGGCCGTCTCGTCGGTGAGCGGGCAGGTCAGGGCGACGAAATCGGCGCGGCCCAGGAGTTCCGGAAAGGCGTCCGGCGCATGCGCTTCGTCGACCAGGCCCTTGATGGCGTCGATGTTGCGGCGCACGCCGATGACGGTCATATCGAAGGCCTTGGCGAGGCGCGCCAGGCGCGAGCCGATGGCGCCCATGCCGTAGATCACCAGGGTCTTGCCGGCCAGTTCGTCCTCGCGGCTCGGGATGTCGGCGATCATGCCGCGCCAGTGCTTGGCGCGTTGATTGTCGCGGGCCAGGTGGATCTTGCGCTTGATCCCGAGCATCAGCGCCATGGCGTGGTCGCTGACGGCGTTGACGTTGACGCCCGATGCATTGCAGAACCGGATGCCCCTGGCGGCGAGGCCGTCGAGGTCGAACTGGTTGTAGCCGGCGCCGCAGGCCTGGATGAAACCGAGATTGGTTCCGGCCTCGATGTAGCCGTTGTTCCAGAAGCCGGTGACCACCATCACGTGGCCTTCGCCGATGCGCTTCGCGGTGTCTTCACGGGTCCAGGTCTGGAAGGTGTTGAGGCCGACACCGCGCCCCTCGAGGCAGGCCTCGAACTGATAGGCGGGGTGGGCGAAATGGATGACGAGATCGTTCTTGGCGGGAATGGTTGTCACGGGCTGGCTCCTTGGTTCGACGGCAACATTAGCCTTGCGCCTTGGGCGTCTCAAGGTAACGCTGGCATCGGACCTGTGGAGGAGACGGCCATGGACGACGATCTGCGCAAGGCGGCACGTGAACATCTGGTGCGTTTCGGCGGTGACGCATTTCCCAACCTGTTCGTGGCGGCCAAGGGCGCCGTCGTCACCGACGACGAGGGGCGGGAGATCCTGGATTTCACGTCGGGACAGATGTGCGCCACCATCGGCCACAACCACCCGGCCATCGTCGCCGCCATCGAGGACGCCGGCAAAAAGGCCGTGCACCTGTTCAGCGGCATGATCCCCGAAGTGGTGGCGGAACTGGGCGCGAAAATGGCCGAGTGGATGCCGGCGCCGCTGAAGAAGTCGCTGTTTCTCAGCACCGGCGGCGAAAGCAACGAGGCGGCGCTCCGCATGGCCAAGATGCACACCGGCGGGCACGAGGTGATCGCGCTCGGCGGCTCGTGGCACGGCACCGGCGCCGGCGCGGCGTCGGTCTCCTATGCGTCCGACAGGAAGGGCTACGGCCCGGCCATTCCCGGCACCTACGTGATCCCCGAACCGAACGCCTATCGCTGCCCGGTGGAGCATTGCCGCGACAAATGCGACGGTGCCTGCATGCGTGTCGGGCTGGGCATGTTCGACATGGCCAGCCGTGGCGCCGGCGCGGCGATCATCGCCGAGCCGATCCTCAGCGCCGGCGGCGTCATCGTGCCGCCCGACGACTACTTCAAGAAACTCAAGGCCGAAGCGGCGGCACGCGGCATGGTGCTGATCCTCGACGAGGCGCAAACCGCCTTCGGCCGCATCGGCCGCAAGACCGCGTCCGAACGTTTCGGCGTGGTGCCGGACATCATGGCCGTCTCCAAGACGCTCGGCGGCGGCCTGCCACTGGCGGCCACCGTCACCAGCGACGAGATCGAGGAGGACGTGCACCAGAAGGGGTTTACCTTCTACACCAGCCACGTGGCCGACCCGCTGCCGGCGGCGGTTGGCCTGGCGGTGCTGGCGACGCTGGAGGCCGAAGACCTTTTGGCGGCGGCGCGGGAGAAGGGCGCCTATTTGCGTTCGCGCCTCGACGATTTGCAGCAGAAGTACGAGGCCATCGGCGACATCCGCGGCGAGGGATTGCTGATCGGCGTCGAGCTGGTGAAGGACCGCGAAAGCCGCGAGCCCGACCATGAACTGGGTGCCGTCACCACGGAACGCTGTTTCGAACTGGGGCTCTCCATGAACATCCGCCGCCGCCCGGAACGCGGCGCCGTGTGGCGGGTGGCGCCGCCGCTGACGGTTTCGGAGGCGGAATTGGACCGGGGTGTCGATATCCTGGATCGGGCACTCGGCGAAAGCCTGGACAGGCTGGCGCGCCGTTAAGCAGGGGAGGAAAACATGGACTTCACGGGCAAGACGGCACTGATTACCGGCGCCGGATCGGGCATCGGCCGCGCCGCGGCGCTGGCGCTGGGGGCGGCGGGCGCGCGGGTCGTCGCCTGCGGCCGGCGTCCGGAACCGCTGGCGGCGCTGGCCGACCAATCGCCGGGCGAGGTTCTGGCCCACGCGCTCGACGTCACCGACAACGCCGGCGTCGATGCGTTGCCCGATTGCCTGGCGGACGGTTGGCGCGAGATCGATATCCTGATCAACAACGCCGGCCACGAGGTCGGCGGCCGGCGCCGCTTCGACGAGGGCAGCGCCGACGAAT